>Ga0209348_1000250_pt1 | contig 30182 bp, 44 predicted proteins | sample ETNvirenome_2_30_FD_184065 | JGI IMG/M metagenome (GOLD analysis project Ga0209348, IMG submission 184065) | Marine viral communities from the Pacific Ocean - ETNP_2_30 (SPAdes) (version 2) | ecosystem: Environmental > Aquatic > Marine > Oceanic | place: Pacific Ocean | collected 2013-06-22
GCGCTGGAACGTGCGTTTCTGCAGTCAGGCGGTCAGCCGCTGGACCATGCGGCGGTGATAGAGACCGAGCTGGATAGCGGCGCGGTGCTGGCGATCGTGCCTGACATCACGCAGTACAGTCCGCGACCTGGCGAGACACGCGAGGTGCTGGCGATCGGCGCCGGTACGGTGGCTGAGATGTTCGACAAGCGGACCCGTGAGACGCTGGCGGCTGTCAGCCGGCATTGGCCTGGCGCGCACATTGAGAGCGCTAAGCGCAAACCGCTCGAAGACGACATCCCTTTTTAAGGAGGCGACCTTGAACACTGAACGAGGCACCGTGGAGCGGTGGCAGCACTCGAAGGCAGAAATACGTTCAATCGAAATGGGCAGCGGCAAGGCGACAACGGAGGTCATAGCCGATCGGTGGCCGACGGTGTTTGACCGGCTGCGCGATCAGGGGCAGATCGACGACCAACAGCACGACAGCGCGATATGGCTGGCGACGTTGCGGGTGGCGGCGGGGCTGGAGCCTCGGCAGACCAGCAGCTACTCGCCGCTGGGTCACGGCGGCGAGGACATCAGCGACGACCAGGCTGAGCGGCGGGCGCTGTTCAACAATGTTATCAGGGCGCTTGGGAGCGACGCACAGCCGGTGTTAAACGCGATCGAGGGTTCCTATGCCCGAAAAGACTTGAGCGCCGTCCAGCATGGGCTGGCGGCGCTCGTAAGGTGGCGGGGCTGACTGGCTTTAGTTTTTGAGGCGCCACCAGCCGTAGACTGCGCGCGACCCGCCACGGTCGCACTTGTGATTGTCGTGGATGACACCGTCGATTAACACTGTGAGGTGTCGCGACAATGCCAATATATAGGTGCCTGCCGGCGGCAATTCGCTCGCAGAGACATGGACCTGAGTGCCGCCGCCGACCTGCATTTGTGGCGTCCATTGAAAACCCAGGTCGCGCAGCATCGGCTCATAGATTTCTTTGTGGACTCGCTGCCGCATGTTGTAATTTTTCTTCATATAATGCGCCGCGATCCGTGCGTTCTTGGTCGGCTTGCCGTTGCGCGTTTGCCCAGCAAATTTTCCGGCGAACGCGCGGCAACGATCCATCAGGTCAGCCTGGACTGTTTTATAATCCAGGCCTGTCGTCACTGCGATTGCGCGGATCACGCAATCGCCAGCCGACTTGGCTTTGTAACCAGCGGCCTTAGCGCCGCCGTCTGTGAAGACCCAATCCATCAGACCGACACCCGAACGACGCAGCGAAAGTGGGGGCGCTTGATTGCCCCACGACAATAGATCGTTGAAACAAAGATGTTGCGGTCGCCCTTGTCAGTTTGCACCGCGAACAGGCCATTAAAGCCGTCCTTGCTCAGCTCAACATCGCCGTCAATGACGGCGGTGATGCCAGCTTTGGTCAGGTCGCGCACGATGCGATGGTTGCGCTTGGCGACCTTGGCTTTATGGTTTTTGCAAACATGGTCAGCGATCATGGACCAGTTACTGCCGGTGAACAGTTTGAAGGCAGTCAGGCCGCCGTAGGCTTCAACGCGCATCTCCCACTTAACTTGGCGCCGGAGCGAAGGACAGTCGTACATTGACAGGTCAACCTCACCGGCCTTAACCGCTTGGTCGAACTGTTGACCGGCCATCAGCGTGTCGCGGTGCCATTTGAGATCGGCCTCAAGGTGCAATTCGTCAAAGCCGGCGAACGCTTTATCTAGCGCCTTAACCATGTCGTTGATCGGGGTCATGCTGGTCATGTTTTTCTCCTTGGGTTTAGGCCAGGGCTGCCGGATCGCAACCCTGGCTCCAGGTGATTGGTTTCAGGTTTTGAGCTCGACGATCTCGCCCGTCTCAAGGTTGCGCACCCGATGGTGAGCGCGACCGGCCCAGTCATGGTGTTGGTAACCGGCGTCGCTGAGGGCGCCACCGAGTTCGTTGAAGCTGCTCGTGAGCTGCCAGTCGTCGTTTTCGAAGCCTTCTTCGAGCATCGAGGGCGGATACTGAACGGCGCGCTCGACGGCAAACCGGTAGGCGTAGACGTTGCGGGCGGCGAGATACATGTGGCTTTTCGAGTGGTTGGTCATCTGAATGCTCCTTGGTTTATGTCATCTGTTACATAAGTTATACCAACACATGACAATGAATACAAGCGTTATATGTCACCTGTTGCATAAATTTCTGTCGCTTGTTACACAGGGCGAGCAACAGGAGAGAGCGGATGGAAAATTTGATAAGCCGGTTGCGCCGGACCGGCGTGAATCAAAGCGAGCTGGCAAGGCGGATTGGCGTGACGCATAGGACAGTGCATCACGGCCTCAAACGGGAGCTGAAGCAGTACGCCGCCTTGGTCAGTTTGCTGGAGCTGTTGAGCTACGAGGACCGCCGCGGGTGGTTAGAACAGGCAAGCGAAGACACAACATCTTGTTGACGCCGTCTTAAAAATCTATATCTTGGGGGTTGGCGCAGTGTGTCTGCGCTTTAGGCCGCTTTCGGTTAGATGCGTTAAAAAAGGTCACGGTCCTGCCAGCCCGTGGCCTTTTTTCTTGGAGAAAAGATGTCTCGACCACTGAACTACCGAGAGCGGCGTTTCGCTGAGCTGTACGCGGTCAGCGGCAACGGTCGCCAGTCTTACATCGACGCTGGCTACAGCGAAAACGGCGCACACCAAGGTGCTAGTCGTTTGTTAAGTCGTGACGCGATTTGTGAAGCGATCGAGGCGCTAAAGCCGCCGGCGATCAAGGTTGAGGATCTTATCACGCCAGAATACGTGCTGGAGGGACTGCGCCGGGAGGCCGAGCAGGGCGAGACCAGCGCTTCGAGGGTCGCTGCCTTCCGCGAGCTTGGCCGTGCCTTGGGGATGTTCATCGACAAACAAGCCTCGATCCAGGTCTCCTACGCCGACGAATTAGAGAGCCTGCAGGACGAGATCCAGGCTGCGATCGACGAGAGCCAAGCCAAGCGCGCCGTAAACGACTGAAATCATTAGGGCGAGCGCTGCCTTGTCAGGGCAGTGATCGGGCGATTTCGGCCCTGGATCGCCCCGCCGCCGGCCTCGATCGCCGCCGCGGCCAGGGGGTGAGGGGCGCCGCGGCGGCCCCCCCCCTTCGATTTTTGTTGTTGTTGTTGTTATAGAAAAATGGGGGTGCGCGCCGTGGCTCGCGATCTGCTCGATACCGTCGACCTGGAGCCCGACGAGGGGACGGTCGGCGTGGTCGAGGATACGAAAAACGACCGCGTATATGTGATTGAGATCGTGCGCTTCGAGACCCTGGCTGAGGCTGAGCAGTACGCCGGCGAAGTGTTGGCCCATCATCACATCGCCCAGAGACTCGGCACGGTTCACTGACCCCCCCCCTTCGATCTGAAAAGGGCGTTATGAGTCCCAAAAACGAAAAAATTCGGAAACAGATCGTCGAATGGGCGATCGACCCGGTCAAGTTCGTCCGAGAGGTGATGGGCGCGGAGCCGCAGCCGTGGCAGGCGGAAGCCATGATGACCCTGGTGACAGAGCCGCGCCTGTGCGTGAAGGCCGGCCACGGCGTCGGTAAGTCGACCATGCTGGCCTGGACGATCCTCTGGTGGATGTGTACCCGGCGCCCCTGCAAGGTGGCGGCCACGGCCAACACGGCGCACCAGCTCAGCGATGTGCTGTGGTCCGAGATCGGCAGATGGCACAAGGCCATGCGGGTCTTGAAGAACGAGATAGAGATCAAGTCTGACAAGATACAGCTCAAGGGAGCGCCAGACAGCTTTACGAGTGCCAAAGTGGCACGCCGCGATCAGCCGGAGGCTTTGGCTGGGCTGCATTCAGACCACATGCTTTATGTGGTCGACGAGTGCAGCGGGATCCCCGACATCATCTTCGAAGTCGCCCAAGGCGCGCTCAGCTCGCCCGGCGCGAAGATTGTGATGACCGGCAACCCGACGCGGACCAGCGGCTATTTCTACGACGCCTTCAACAAAAACGCCGATCGATGGCACAAGATGACTGTGAGCTGCTACGACAGCGAGCGTGTGAGCCAGGACTTCATCGACGACATGGCGCGCCAATACGGCGAGGAGTCCAACGTCTTCGCGATCCGCGTGAAGGGCGAGTTTGCTGAGGGCGACCAAGACACGGTGATCCCCCGCGAGCTGGCCGCGGCGGCGACCAGGCGCGACGTAGACCCGACAGAAGTCGGACCAATGATCTGGGGCCTCGATGTCAGCCGCACCGGCCAGGACCGCACCGCGCTGTGCAAGCGCCGCGGCAACACCGTGTTTGAGGTCATAAGCTGGCGAGACCTGGATCTGATGGAGACCGTCGGCCGGGTCAAGGCTGAGTATGACAACGCTAGGTGGGATATGCGGCCGGACGAGATCTGTGTGGACAGCATCGGCCTGGGCGCCGGCGTCGCCGACCGGCTCAACGAGCTAGAGCTGCCGACCAGGTCCGTCAATGTCGCTGAGAGCAGCGCGATGGGCGATCGCTTCATGCGCCTTCGCGACGAGCTGTGGTGGTCGGCCAGGGAGTGGCTCGAGCAACGCGACTGCGTCCTGCCGGAAGACGAGCAGCTCATCACCGAGCTGGCGCTGCCGCGGTACAGCTTCAACAGCAGCGGCAAGATCAAGATTGAGAGTAAGGACGAAAGCAAAAAGCGACACGGCGGCAAGAGCCCCGACCTCGCTGACAGCTTCGTCCTGACGTTTGCATCAGCGCCGGCGATGGTCGCCGGCTCGGGCAGCTTCAAGTGGAACCAGCCACTGGAGTACAGCAACCTCGGTATCGTGTAGGGAGATCGAAATGCCAGGACATTATGGCAAGAAAACGGGCGCCAAAAAGATGGGTCCTCGAAAGGGTCCGGTGACGCAAATGACTGTCGCGATGATGCGCAAGAAAAACGGCAACAAGGCGAAGGGTGTGCAGACTGACGGCGACCGCGCCCGCATGGGTATGGGGCGTAAAAAGCGCCGCTGATGCCTAAGCAGATCCGGCCCCAAGTCTGGCCGGCGTCCCCCGAACCCGCACCAAAGGAAAAAACGCTGTGGCAAAGGCTGTGTTCTATTCTCGCGCGGGCCAAAAATACAGTGGCCCGGTGCATAAGATGCCTGACGGAAGCATTCACACAGGCGCTCGCCACAGCGCGAAAAGCAAGCCGGTGGTGCGGTTCAAAGATCTCAGCGTTGCGGCAAAAACTAAGGCGAGGAAGCGCTGATGGTTAGACTGCTGCGCGACGGGTTGCTGGGCAACCAGACACTGGCTGAGGTTACTCCTGGCGCCCCCCAGGGGCTGCTGCGGGTCTCTTCGATCGACCAGCAGCCTGGCATGACTTACGGCAGCGTCTTGCCGCTCAGCACCGACGCTGCTGGCAATCTGCGCTTGGATATCGCGGCGGGCCTGCCAGGCGAGTTTCTACGATCTGCGCGCACGATCGCAGAGGGCGCACGCGGCAACCCTGTGTCGGCCGACGACGCGGCGATGGCGCTGATGAACGTCACCGGCGGGACTGCGTTTGGCACAGCGCCAGCCGGCGCTCTGGCGAGTGGCGTCATGCGTCGCCAGGCTGACATGCCGGGCGGTGAGCCTGCGGGTCAGTCGATGTACGACGTGCCGGCCGGCAGTGACCCGCGTTATCTGGGCGCCGCGCCCGATCGGACAGAGTTCAGTTTTCTGCGCTATCGACCCGCAAAAGGCACCAGCGCGCGGGTGCAGACGGCTCTCGATAATATGCGCGACCCAGAGAACCCTGTCCGCAAACAGATGCTCGCTGACATCGACCGTGGCGTCGAGCTGGGCGGCAAGGATTGGTACAACACCGAGGAGCTGCGCGACTGGTTTAAAGGCGAGCTGGGCGCGGAAGAGGGCGATCGCCAGTGGCGAGAGTTCATGCAAATCATCGGCGCTACGAGCCCAGGATCTAAAGTGCCGGCGAACCTCGCCAACGCCTCGGCTGTGCGCCGGCGCCTTTATGACATGACCATTGAGCCTGGAACAGACCGCACCCGCGGCGAGATCTATCGAGAGCAGCTCGAGGGAATTGAGAACATTGATCAGGCGCGGGAGATCGCGCGCGGCCGCGAGAAAGGGTACGGCCACAAAACTCAGGGCCTGCAGGAGATGGTGATGGCGCGGTTCCTGCGCTCTGGTTTTAAGCCAAAACCCGAGGAAGGCCCGGCTGCGTCCAGCTCAATGACAGAAAACCCTAAGCCCAAGGGCTTCACTCAATCGTTGCTAGGTAGCGGACGTAACATCGCCGCCGACCTGCATTTTACGCGGTACATGGCGATGGCGTCTCAAGACCCGTCGTTTTTGTCCGGTCAGGCCGAAATCGGTCAATCGTTGAGAAAGCACTTGCTGTCAAAAAACCCTAGACTGAAAAAGTATTTCGGCGGGCGCAAAAAAGACGGCAAAGAGCAGATTACCTTTAACGCCGCCAAGGCAGTGAAGGAAGGTGAGGCCACTATCGCGCAAATCACGCGCGACGAAAACGGCGACCTGGTGCCTCAGATGTTTTCCGATAAACCCAACGACAATGAGTATGAGGCGTTTGAGGACTTCATGTTTGAACTCGGCAATGAGCTGGACATGACCGGCCCGCAAATCCAGGCGGCGTTGTGGATGGGCGCAGCGGATCGGACTGGCGTCGATCCTTCAAGCCAAGGCACCTTCATGGAGCTGCTTCGCCGGCGTGCTGACGAGCGGGCCAAGAAAACCGGCACCACGCGCGAGGAGGTGATGCGCGAGTTTATCGTGAACCGCGGCCTGCTATCCGGCGGTGTCCCGGTGCCGGTGCCGACAGGGCAGATGGAATCGCGCGAGGCGGTTATTGAGCGCCTGCGCCGGCAGGATCCTGGCCTGCTCTGATGGCCAAAAAAAAGTCGCCGTCGCTCAGCGTCGGCAGGGGCGAGAAACTGCCAGTCAGCCGCGGCGCGGGTCTGACAGCGAAGGGGCGCGCCAAACTGAACCGCGCGACCGGCAGCAAGCTGAAGCCGCCGGCGCCTAATCCCAAAACCAAGGCCGACAAGGCGCGCAAGAAATCGTTCTGCGCGCGCATGGGCGGCGTTGTTAAGCGTGCCAAGGGACCAGCCACGCGGGCGCGTGCGGCCATGAAGCGATGGGGGTGTTAGATGTTTGACAACAAAATACCGCTGGCGCTGATCGTCACCGTCCTGGTGCAGGCGGCCGGCATAGTCTGGTGGGTGTCTCAACAGGCGCACACTGTCGAGAGTCTGAAAGAGGATGTCGGCGGCTTGTCGTCAAAGATGGCGATCGAACAGAACGTCAACCTTCGCCGTGACGTGTCTGATCACAGCCGCAAGATCACTAACATGCTGGAAGAACTGAACGCGCAAAAGGCGATGGGTGACCGCTTGGCCGACGTTTTGCGCCGCGTCTCGGTGATTGAGACCGAGCTGCGGTACATGGGCAAAGCCGAGGATGGCCGCTGATGCCGGGAAAAGTGCCGCGCAAGTATCTGACTGGCGCAAAGAACCCAGCGGCAAAGAAGCGCGAAATTCTTGAGACCCGGCGCCGGTACAAGCTGGGCCTTCCAATTGACGTTGCAAAGGTGAGTAAGAGCCGTGCCGGCCAAAAAAAGCGCAAGCGCTAAAAAACCGAGCCGCAAGCCGCTGAGCGCGGCGGCCGAGGCCTTCATTAAGAACAAGGCCGCGAAAAGCAAATACACGCCTGGCCAACTGCGGGCGATTTATAAGAGGGGTCAGGGCGCCTATTTGAGCAGCGGCAGCAGAAATGTGTCGATGGACGCCTGGGCGCGTGGCCGAGTAAACGCCGCGGTCAAGGGCAAGGCCACCGTTATGAAGGCCGACGGCGATATCTTGAAAAAGAAAAGGAAGGCCTAAGTCATGCAAATCATCCCAACGCCGTACGTCGGCAAGGGTCTGCTCGACGATAACGATCGAAACACCATCCTGAGTCAATTCGCCGGCGGCCTGCTGCAGGGTTACAACGTTAACCCGACGCCGGTTATGGGTCAGTATTTCACGCCGATCGGCGGCGGCGTTCCTGTTGTGACCGACGGGATGCAAGACCAGGTCACGCAGCTTACGCCGGAAGAGTTTGCTCGCATGATGCAGGAATATCGCAACGAGCAAAATTTGTTGAACGAGGGTTCTGCACAAGATGACTTTGCCCCAACCGATGGTCCCTTCGGACCGGGCGGCTTCGGTCCGCCAGAGGCCGAGCCTGGTATTTACGACGGCAGTCCGCTTGATTTTATCTCTGACCCAAAAGGTCTTGGCTCTCTTTTCAGCGCCCCCATTGGCCCGATTGGTTTGGCTCGGGGCGCTTTGAATGCGTACCGAGACTACCAAAACATGACTGAGGCTGCAGAGGGCGCATACGACACCAGTCAAGACGATCGCGAATTGGCCGGTGGGGCGATGGCCGACATGGGCGACTTTGAGTTTTAGGAGCAGGCATGGCCCTCGACGACGCTGACATCTCGGCCTTCATCGCGCAGGAATCCGAAAGCGCCCTGAACTATCAGGACACCAACTTTCAGGCTGAGCGGCTCAAGGCGACCGACTACTACTTGGGCGAGCCGTTTGGCAATGAGGAAGACGGCCGCAGCCAGGTGGTCAGTCGCGACCTGGCCGAGGCGGTCGACAGTCTGATGCCGGCCCTGATGCGGATTTTTAGCAGCTCGGATTATGTGAGATATTCGCCGCGGAACCCTGAGGACGAGCAGGCGGCCGAGCAGGCGACAGACCTGGCCAACTACATCCTGTCCGTCGAAAACGGCGGTTTCCGCATGATGCACGATTGGTTCAAGTCGAGCCTCTTATACAAAGTCGGCGTGATCCGCGTCGCGTGGAACGAGCGCGAGAGTGTCGAGGAAAAAGAATACAAGGGCCTGACCCAGCTTGAGCTGGGCGCACTGCTCGCGGACGACACCGTCGACATCATCGAGCAGGAGGCCGAGATCATTACCGAGGCGATTCTCGACGACGAAGGCGGCGAGATCATGCCGGCGGTGCAGAGTTTTGACGTCAAGATCAAGCGCCGCGTCACCAAGGGTCGCGTGCTGCTCGACCATGTGCCGCCGGAAGAACTTTTGATCGACGGCCGCGCCAAGACACTCGACGAGGCGCGCTTTGTGGCCCACCGGACCGAGATGCCGATCAGCGACCTGGTCGCGATGGGGTTTGACAAGGATGTCGTGGAAAGCTACGGCGGCTATCGCGACATCACTTTGGAACAGGAAAAGCAGAAGCGGTTTCAAAACCTCAATAGCTACCGCGACGATCCGGCTGACCCGACCCAGGAGCGGGTGCTGTTTCAAGAGTCTTTCATCCGCATTGATCAGGATGAGGATGGCATCAGCGAAATGCGCCGCGTCTGCACGATAGGCGACAACTATGAGGTTCTCGAGAACCAAATCACCGACGTGATCCCGTTCGCGATGCTGTCGCCGATTCTCATGCCGCACCGAGTGATTGGTCAGTCGATCAGCGAGAAAATGTTCGACCTGCAGCTGACCAAGAGCGCGGTGCTGCGCCAGGTGCTAGACAACCTGTATTTGACCAACAGCAGCCGCGTGTTGGCTGTCGAGGGCGCGACCAACCTGTCAGACCTGATGACGAGCCGCCCCGGCGGCATCGTGCGGGTACGCCAGCAAGGCGCGGTGACGCCTCTCAACGTGCAGCCGGTGGGCCGCGAAGGCCTGGCGATGCTGAACTATATGGACCAGGTCAAAGAACAGCGCACGGGCCTCTCCAGGGCGTCGCTGGGCCTCGATGCCGATGCGCTGCAGTCATCGACTGCCAGCGCCGTCGCGGCGACCGTGCAGGCGGCTGCTGCAAACGTCGAGCTGATCGCGCGTGTGTTTGCTGAGACCGGCGTCACCGACCTGTTCAAGCTGATCCTGCGGATGGTCACCACCTACCAAGACCAGCCGAAAACCATCAGGATCCGCAACAAATTTGTCGAGGTAGATCCGCGCGGCTGGAATGCTGAGATGGACGTTGTCGTGAACGTCGGCCTCGGCACTGGCCAGACCGCCGAGAAGATGGCTTTTCTCGGCCAGGTCGCCGGCAAGCAGGAGCAGATCCTGCAGACGCTGGGCGCGCAAAACCCGCTCTGCGACCTGAGCCAATACGCCGGCACGCTGGCCAAGATGGTCGAGATGGCTGGCTTCAAGGATACGCAGGCCTTCTTCAACCCGCCGGCGCGGGTGCAGGAGGTGACGCAACAGTTGGCCGCCCAGGCCGCTGAGCAACAGCAGCAGCCGCAACTTGACCCCGTGGTCGCGGCCGAGATTCAAAGATCTCAGATTAAGCTCGAGGCCGATATTGCCTTGGCTCGCGAAAAGGCCGCCGCCGAGCTTGAGCTGAAACGCGAAATCGCCATGCAAGAGCTGGAGCTGCGTCGATCTGAGCTGATCGAAGAGGCAAAAATTGAAGCCGTGAAAGTCGCCGCCAACCTGCCTGGCGGCCAAGGAAACATTCCGGCGCCGTAATGGACGAACAAGATTTGCGGCTTGAGGTCGACCGCGGCGCGCAGGTCGAGAACCTGCTGCGCAACCCGATTCTCATCGATGCATTCACGGTGCTAGAGGCGCGTTACATGGACGCCTGGCGCGCCAGCGACGACGGCGATGCAGAGCGCCGTGAGTATCTGTTCAAACTGTTTCGTGCGCTCGGCGATGTCCGCGCGCACCTCAATCAGGTGGTCGAGACCGGCGACCTGGCAAAATCACAGCTTGAGGCTCTCAAAGGTCGCAAGCGTTCATTTCTCTAGGGCCAAGCTTCGAGCAGCCCGCAAGGAGCAGCAATGCAAGAGAGCCTAAACTTAGATCAAGCGGTTTCTTTACTGACGAACCCTCAAGCCGAGGACACTCCGACGGAAGAGGCGCAACCGGCGGCTGACGATATGAGCAGCACCGAGGTTGAAACTGAGCAGGCGGTTGAGACAGAAGTCGAGACTGCAAGCGAGGTTGAGGCCGAGCCTGACGACGGTGATGACGATGACGCTGACGAAGCGGAACCCGAGCTGATCGACGTTGTAATCAACGGCGAGCGACAGCGGGTCACCCGTGAGGAAGCGGCAAACGGCTATCAGCGGATGCAGGACTATAGTCGCAAAACGGCTGAGCTGGCCAAGCAGCGCAAGTCGCTCGCAGCCGAGGCGCAGCAAATTGCGGCTGAGCGTGAAAAATACGCTCAAGCTCTTGAAGTGATGAAAGGCCAGCTATCAGCCGATCAAGAGCCGGACTGGTCGCGACTGCGCGACGAAGACCCGTTTGAATATTTGCAGCAGAAAGATCTTTGGCGAGACAAGCAAGAACGCCTCTCCAAGGTTCAACAGGAGCAGGCGCGTCTCTATCAAGAGCAAAGCGCCATGATGCAAAAGCAGGCTGAGCAGGAGCTGCTGCAGCAGCAGTCAATTTTGCTCGAGCGCATTCCAGCCTGGAAAGACCAGGAGGTCGCGCAAACAGAAAAGTCTGCGATCAGCAGCTACGCAAAGACGATCGGCTTCAACGACGAGGAAATATCGAGCGTCGTCGACGCCCGTGCCGTTGAGTTGCTGCGAAAGGCTTACCTCTACGACCAGATGATGGACGGCGAGAAGCTCGAAAAGAAACGGGTCAAAAAAGCTCCGGCGACGGCGAAGAGTGGCCAGCCAAAAACTAAACAAGAGCGCTCATCCCGTCAGCGCAATGATGCGCTGAATAAACTTAAAAAGTCAGGCCGCATGCAGGATGCAGTGGCCTATTTGCTTCAAAAGGAGTGATGCAAAATGACGACCCTTATCACTGACAACGTGATTGGCGCGCGCGAAGATCTCGGCGACGTCATCACTGTCCTTGACACCGGCGACACCCCAATCTGGTCTAACGCTGCCAAGGCGGAAGGCTCTGGCGTGATCCACGAGTGGCTGTTCCAATCGCTTGCCGCGGCGACCGATTCCAAGGCCGCTGAAGGCGCCGACTTCTCGGCTGCTGCGTCTGCCCAGCCGACGCGCATTCAGAACGTCATGCAGATCAACACCAAGGTTCGCAAAGTCAGCGACACCTCGGAAGCGGTCAGCCTGGCGGGCCGCGCGTCCGAATTGGCTCGCCAGCGGCTGCTGGTCGCCAAGGAGCTGCGCCGTGACGTTGAGCTGGCTCTGGTCACCGACAACGCCTATGTGTCCTCTGGCACTCGCGAGGCCGCGTCGATCACTAGCTATCTGTCGAACGTGTCGTTTTCGACCTCTGGGTCGACCTCGGCTTTGGCCGGCAACAACCAGAACGGCTCGGCTGCCATCACCACCACCGGCACCGACCGCTCGCTGACCATCGCGATGATCGACACAGTTTTGCAGTCGATCTTTGAAGATGGCGGCGAAGCCGACATGATGGTTTTGTCGCCGCAACTAAAGAACGCGTTCTCGGGGATCACTGGTGCCTTTGCGCCAGGTACGCAGAACCAAGTAACTACGGCGGCAGGTCAAGCAATCACTATCACTGGAGCCGTGGATGTTTATTCGTCAGACTTCTCGACCCTGCAAATTACTCCCTCGCGCGTGATGGCAGCTAACCACAACGACCGTGTATTCTTGCTTGACAGTGACTATTACACGATCGTCAACCTGCCGGGTCGGAATTTCGTTGAGGTAGACTTGGCGAAGACTTCCGACGCGCAGACCTCAGCGATAGTCTACGAATGGACCTTGCGTCTCGACAATCCGCTGGCGCATGGCGCCGTCATCGATATCGACGGCACCGTCACCTAACAGGTGAACGCAACACACTGAAAGGGGCGCTTCGGCGCCCCTTTTTTTATGCAGCGTCGGATGACGCCGCCCCTCCCATCGATGGAAATCACATGCCTGATTTTTTAGAATTTGATCGCGACCCTATGTCGGCGACGGTCAGCAAGGTGGCTGTCGAGGACGACAAGATGATCGTCCGCACAGAACAAGATGTGTCTGCCATCAAAGAGCAGGCCAAGAATGACCAGCTCGCCTGGCAGCCGGGTCAGATGATTGGCAACACGCAGCGCCACCGTCAAAAGGTCGCCACGATTCCAACGTCGATCTACTTTCAGCTCGTTCGTAAATTTGGCACGCCAGCTCAAAACCCGCGCGACTGGAAAAGGTGGCTGAGCGACAACCCGGCGTTTAAGACCACCCGCGGCACGTTCTGATGGCTATCAGCACCTATGCCGAGCTGCAGACCTCGGTCGCGACGTGGCTCGATCGCACCGACCTGACTGCGCGCATCCCTGAGTTCATCACGCTGGCCGAGAGTTATCTCGACACAGTCTTGCGCGCTCGCGAGCTGATCAGCCGCGCGACGGCTGATCTAAACGAGCAATTCGAAAATCTGCCTCGAGACTTTGCTGAGGAGATCCGTCTTTACGTCATCAACACGACGCCGACGATCCAGCTCAAGGCAATGTCGCCGGCGGCGCTTGTTCATCAGTTTCCGAGCGCCACGGCTGGCCGGCCACAGGCCTACGCTATTGTCGGCCCGCAGATCCAGTTTGCGCCGCCGCCAGAGACGACCAGCACGTTCACGATCGAGCTGACCTACTACAGCAAGCTCTCAGCGTTTGCGCTCAGCGACAGCAACACCAGCAACGTCATTTTGGCTGAGCATCCCGATATCTACCTGTACGCGACGTTGAGCGAAGCGGCGCCGTTTCTGATGGATGAGCGCGCGCTCCAGCGTTTCGTGGCGCTGCGGGACAACGCCATCGCGCGAGCAAACAGCGCCAACCAGGACGCGAGCTATGGCGGCGTCCTGCAAATGCAACACGGCATGAGGCACATCGCATGAGTACCACCGTTTGGTCATCAACGGCCGGCACGACGGTCACGCAAAGCCTGGCTGACCAGGCCGCGACCTCGGCCACCAATGCCGCGGCGTCGGCTACGGCCGCTGCGACCTCGGCCACAGAGGCCGCTACATCGGCGGCTGCAGGTTTAGCGAAGGTTAGCAGCAACGACACCACCGCCGCTGTTTTATCGTCGAAGATCGTCGGCGATGGTTCCACGCTCACGGTCACCGAAACCAATGACGGCTCAAACGAGACGTTGACATTGTCGACAACGGGCTTGCAAGCCGCAGACGCTACGCTGACGGCCTTGGCTGGTTTGACGGTTAGCGCCGATCAAATGATCTACGCGACCGGCAGTGACGCCTTTGCAACCACCGGCCTCTCCTCTGCGGGCAGAGCGCTGCTCGACGATGGTGACGTAGCTACTATGAGAGGCACTTTGGGTCTTGGCACTGCGGCCACCAGCGCGTCGACTGCCTTTTTGGCCAGCGCGTCGCCCACCGTCAGCAGCGGCACGCTCACGCTGACAAGCAGCGGCCTGACCTTTTCCGATGGCACCACGCAAACGACTGCAAGCTCAGGTGGGGGCGGGGGTAGTTCGCTAACGATCGCTAATGAAAGCTCTGATTTGTCTACCGCAGCCACAAAGCTCGACTTTGTCGGTGCTGGCGTTACGGCGTCAGGCACGGGTGCAACAAAAACCATAACTGTCTCAGGTGGGCTTGCAGTTCAGGACGAGGGCTTGGCTTTAACCACCCAAGCTCAGACTCTCAATTTTGTCGGCTCAGGGGTCACCGCCTCGGGCAGCGGTGCAACCAAGACAATCACGATCAGCACCGGCGGCGGCGGTGGCGGAATGAGCGACCTGTCGGATGACAGTTCGCCAACGCTTGGCGGGGACCTCGACACCGGTGGCCATGATATCGTCACTGCGTCCAATGCCAACCTCGACCTGGCTCCAAACGGCACAGGGTACGTTGTCGTAAAAGGCAACACGAACCCTGGCAAGATTATGCTGGAGTGCGAACAAGGATCGCACGGTGTCAGCATTGCCGGGGTGGCCCATACTCACGGCCAGTCATACACCTTGACCTTGCCCACCAGCCTATCGGCCGGCGCCTTGTACACTTCAAGCGCTGGCCAACTGTCGACCGGCGACCTGCCGGTCGCTGACGGCGGCACGGGCTCAAGTAACGCGAGCGACGCCAGGACGGCGCTCGGGGTTGCTATTGGCTCGGATGTCCAAGCCTACGACGCCGGCCTCGCCAGCATCGCCGGTCTGACGACCGCCGCGGACAAAATGATCTACACCACCGGATCGGACACTTACGCTGTGGCCACAATCACAGCGGCCGGCCGCGCCATCTTGGACGATGCCGATGCAGCCGCTCAGCAAGCCTCGTTGGGTCTTGGCAGCATCGCAACCCAAGCCTCGGATAGTGTCAGCATCACCGGCGGCAGCATCGCCGGAATCACCGACCTGGCAATAGCAGACGGCGGCACAGGCGCCAGTTCGGCCACGTCAGCCCTATCAAATTTGGGTGGCCTGCCCTTGGCCGGCGGAACAATGACCGGCCAGCTTGTTGTTCACAGCACCGGCATCCAATTCTCAGATTCAACCACTCTAACGACCGCGCCCACCGCCGGTGTGTCGGCGGGCAAAGCCATCGCGCTGGCGATGATTTTTGGAGGTTAAAAAATGTCCGCACCGAATATTGTCAACGTTTCGACGATTACAGCGAAGACGGCTAGTGCGGCTCTGGGTACGAGCGCGGCCAGCATCGTCAGCAACGCGGCTTCAAGCAACAAGGTGTTCAAGATTAACACCGCGCTGGTCAGTAACGTCGACGGCTCAAATAGCGCCGACGTGACGATCTACCTTAACGACGGCGCCAGCGGCGGCGGGTCTACGGATAGAGCCATCGTTTCGACCGTGCTTGTCCCATCGGACAGCACGCTGGTCGTCATCGACGGCAACAGCAAACTGTACCTGGAAGAGAACACCAGCATCACGGCGCTGGCCTCGGCGGCGGGCGATCTCGAAATTATCATTAGCTACGAAGAGATCAGCTAAAATGCCGCGTTTTATTGGTAACGTCGATCCAACTGCCTCGCCTGTTAACTACAAATCTGTTTTCGACCTGCGGGCTCAATATCAAGAAAGAGCCGAGGACAACTGGCCGACCGGTGCGGTCGATGTAGAGATCAAAACGTGGGGCGCTGGAGGCGGGGGCGGATATTGGGGAGGCGGCTCATCCGGCAGCGGCGGTGCCGGCGGGTTCTGTAAAGGCACGGCCAGCCTCGCGGCTGGTACAACTCTTTACATCGTCGTTGGGTCTGCTGGCGCAGTTGCAACCTCAAACAACCAAGGCTCGCAAGCCGCGAGTGCAGGCGGCAACGGCTCGGCAGGTTATTATTCAAATGGCCATGCGGGCGGCATCGGCGGCGGTTATAGCGGCGTGTTCACCGGCTCATCTACTTCTGATGTGTCACAAGCGAACGCCTTGGTGATTGCCGGGGGCGGCGGCGGAGCGTCGTCATATGATCGGTCTGGTGAAGACGAATCTGGGGGCGGCGGTGGCGGGACCACAGGCGGCGCTGGCGTAAACTCTCCTAACGGTGGAGGCGGAGGAACCCAATCGGCTGGTGGTAGCTCCGCAGACGGCACTGCCGGCACGGCCCTCAAGGGCGGAAACGTTGCTACCTCGGAAAGCAACCAGATGGGGGCCGGCGGCGGAGGAGGCGGATATTATGGCGGGGGTGCCGGCTCTATCACCGGGTCAAGTGGCAGTGAAGAAAGTGGAGGTGGAGGCGGTGGCAGCGGCTACGTCAAATCTGGCCTGACCAACACCGCTAACCTGGCCGGCAACAACGGCGTCGCGGGTTCAACGACTGGCCAGATTACTGCAATACACAGCACAGCTAGTTCTGACTCCAACTACACCGGCAGCTATGGCAAGGGCGGTGGCTTCAACAGCGCCGGCAATCAGGGATACGTCGTCATTATCGACGGCGCTGGCGCCAACACCTTCACGAGTTCTCAGTCTTACACAATAAGGTGACATCGATGGTTATGTATTCGAACGCCGGCGCCTATCCGGTGCCGGCGCTGCCCTTTCGCGTCAGGCGAATCAATGGTCTCACCTACACGGCTGAGGCGGTCTACGAACGCCTGTCGGACGAGACCAACCCTTGGGTCGAGGTTAGCGACCCGCCGGCCTACGACGCAAGCACGCACACCTTGAGCTGGAACGGCGCCGACTGGGTTGTCTCCGAGATCGTGAGGCAAGAGCCAGAAGCCAGTGAATTTCTGTGGTCCGCCACAACAGTTTTTGCAAGCGGCCCTGACGAAATCGCCGGCGCCGCAACCGGCGACGCCGTGTTGGCCGGCGGTGAAACACCAGACGGAGTTTAGACCATGCCATCGACGGCAAGCGCCAGCCTTCAACTAGAACTTATTGCCACCGGCGAGGCGAGTGGCACCTGGGGCGAAAAGACGTCTGGTAACCTGCAGATCCTCGAGGACGCAATCGCCGGCACTGAAGCGATCACGTTGTCGTCGAGCGACGTCACGTTGACAGACGTCCAATTCACCTTTGGCCAGCAATCTCACGCGGCAGTCCTGAGCCTAAGCGGCACCCTGGGCGCGAACGTCAACGTGATAGTGCCGACCAGGTCGAAGCGTTACCTGGTAAAAAACGGCTGCTCAGGTGACTACACAGTCACCGTGAAGACCGGAAGCGGAACGGGCGCGATCGTTGACCAGGGATTGACGACAGCCGTGCGGTGCGATGGCACCAACGTCGTCCGCGAAGATGGCAGCCGCCGCGCGGCCTTCTATGAAGGCACGATCTCGGTCAGCGCAGGAGTCACGACGAACGTCACCTTTAGCTCATCAAATCGCGTCCATGACGAGCATGGCCTGATCAACACCTCGAACAATCGTTTCGAAGCACCGGCCGATGGCAAGCTGGCGCTGGTTGTTTTTAACTTTGTCGGCGTGATGACCAGCACCAACACCGTCGGCGGCGCGGTCCAGCAAAACGGCACAAGTTATGCCGGCTCCTCAAACCCGCCAGCGGCTTGGGGCGATCAAGGCGAAGATCCTGACGGAAACGGAAAGCGCGGCACGGTGACCTTCTTAACCCCCATCACGAGCGGCGATTATTTCGACTTCAAGCTCTACACCTCAGAGACAAAGACAATCTCATTTTCGGTTTACGTGGAGATCGTGCGATGACCGCGGTTCTGCAGATAAAAACCTCTTGGAATCTACCCGATATTATCCGCGCTGCCGGCCAAGACATCAAATCAGCCTACGTCACAGATTGCTATCTGTACCTGCCTGACGTCAGCCAGGTCGACGCTGACGCTGCCTTGGCCAGTTATGACGACGCAGCGAGCCAGGAAGCTAAGCAGTGGGCAATCGTTCGCGATCAGCGCAACGCCATGCTGGATGCTAGTGACTGGACGCAGATGTCGGACAATGGAATGTCCAGCGCGGTGCGTGCTGCTTGGATAGATTACCGACAAGCCCTGCGGGATATTACCACGCAGACCTTGCCGGTGACTTGGCCGTCGGAGCCCACCTAATGGTTTACACCGCCGTTTCCCCGCGGGCAGGTATTTTCGCAGATCAAGCGCCTGCCGACGCGGCTGGCTTCTACGTCGCCGGCAGCAACGTGCGGTTCGTGCAAGGTCGGGCCGAGACCATTGGCGGGTTTATCAAGCACACGACCGACACGACGAATGGCATCGCGCGAGCTATCACATCCTGGGCGCAGATCGACGGGCAGATTGACACCGCTATTGCCAGCGCGACGGCGATCGAGATCGGGCAGGGCGGTCAATTCGCAGACATTACGCCGTTACGGTCGACCGGCAGCTTGTCGTCACCGTTCACGACGAATAACGGGTCGACGACGGTGACCGTGGCACACACCAGTCACGGCGCCATCACCGGCGACCGGGTTATCTTTGCCAGCTCGTCGGCCGTCAACGGGCTGACCCTCGATGGCGAGTTCACGATCACGAAGATCGACGACAACAGCTATACGATCACATCCAGCAGCGCCGCGAGCGGGTCTGGCTCTGGCGGTGGCTCGCCGAGTTATCAATATCTCCTGTCGGTCGGCCAGGTTGATTCGACCTTTCAATATGGCTGGGGCGTCGGCACCTGGGGGGAGTCGACATGGAACACAGCGCGACCAGCGTCTGACACGGTGTTGAACGCGCGCACCTGGTCGCTGGCGCCGTATGGCGAAGACCTGCTTGCATTACATAACGACAGCGGCGTCATTTACTTCTGGGACGCGACAAACGGCACGACAACACGCGCGGCAGCCCTGGCCAACGCGCCGACTGCGAACCTGCTGGTGGTCTCGCCAGAGAGCCGGCACATCGTCACGTTTGGCGCTGGCGGCGATCCCCTAAAAGTCCAATGGTGCGCCCAGGATGCGATCACCACCTGGACGCCGGCAGCGACCAACGACGCGGGCGACCAGCGCCTGATTGACGGCAGCGAGATCCGGGCGGCTATCCAGAGCCGCGGCGCCATCCTGGTGCTGACCGACACCGCGGTGTACGAGATGACCTACGTCGGTGGAGAGTATGTGTTTCGCTTTCGCCGGATCGGCGCCACCGGGCCGATCTGCGGGCCGGCGGCGATCGCTGAACGTGACGGCTTGGTCGCGTGGATGACCACCGAGGGGTTCTACGCCTACGACGGCCGCCTGCGTCAACTGTCGTGTCCGGTGCGGCGCGCAGTCTTCGACGACATCAACCTCATCCAGCGGGTCAAGATCAATGCAGGCATCAACTCCGAATATGGCGAGATTTGGTGGTCATATCCGTCGGCCAGCAGCAACGAGCCCGACAAGGTCGTCGTCTGGGCATATAGCCAAGGGGCAGATGTCTGGTGGCTCAGCGACGATCTTGGCCGCACAGCCTGGGACGCAGCTGGTGTGATTTCGCAGCCGCTGGCGACGGCCAGCAATAATTTAATCTACGAACACGAAAACGGCACCTCGGCCGATGGCTCTGCCCTCGCAACCTTTATTGAGACTGGTGACACCGACATCGAGGGCGGCAACGAACTTTACAATATCAGCGATTGCATACCTGACCTCGACATCACCGGCGCAGATGCCGACAACAAAATCAGCCTGACGCTCAAGTCGCGCCTTTATCCGCTCAGCAGTCAGGCGGCCAATGGGCCGCATGAAATCGGCGCTGACACCACCAAGGTCTCGGTAAGATCGACTGGCCGGCAGATCGCCTACCGCCTGTCCAGCACATCGACAGCGCTATTCTGGCGCGCCGGCAAGCAGCGGTTCGATGTTGAACTGTCAGGCGGCCAGCGATGAGCCGCTTACCTCAGGCGCCCGGCGAATATGACCCAGGGGCGTTTAATCAGCTTATTGCTGACCTCGAAAGAGCGGCCGCCAACAGCGCCGGCACCGCCGCCAGAAACTTTACGCCGACCAACAGCACAAAGCGGCGGTCGTTTGACAGCTCCACCGTCACCCTGGCCGAGCTGGCGCAGGTTGTGGCAACGCTTATCGACGACCTGGGCGACACCGAGTGATCGCATCTGACACTTGGGCGATCGCGGCGCCCATGCTGGAAAAGGCGCTCGAACATCAAGACACGCACGACCTCGAAGACGTGAAGCAGGCTCTGGATGAGGGGGCGGCTCAACTCTGGTGCGGCTGGAAATCCTGCGTGGTCACCGAGATCGTCGATTATCCGAAATACAAGGCCTGTCGCATTTGGCTCGCCGCTGGCGATAAATCGGAGCTGACAGAAAGGATGCTCTGCGACATTGAGGCGTGGGCCAAGGGTGGCAATTGTTGTAAAATAGAAATAGTCGGCCGGCGCGGCTGGCTGCGTGTGTTGACTGACTTTCGTCAGCCTCACACAGTTTTGGAGAAGAATCTATGAGTAAAGGCGGCGGCTCTCGCACAGTAACCAGCAGCTCGCGAATCTTGCCAGAATATGAGCGCTTTGCTAACGAAAACTTGACTCTTGCTGGCACGATCGCAAACCAACCCTTCGTTCCATTTCAAGGGCAAAGACTAGCGGACGTCAGCCAAGACGAGCTCGATGCGGCGCAGTTCATCAGAGCCATGCCTGGCCGGTTTGGCGGTTTGGGCGGCGGTATCGCGCGTCGTGTAGACCAGGCCGAGGCGCCTATGATCTCGGTCGGCGACATCACGGCCAACACTGAAGCCTTTATGAACCCGTACACCAGCCAGGTCATCGACACCACGCTGGCCGACCTCGATCGAGCAAACCAGATGGCACTCAACCGGGTTGGCACTGCGGCGGTGGGCGCTGGATCATTTGGGGGCAGCCGACAGGGGATAGCCGAGGCTGAAACCAACCGGGCGTTCGCCGACCAGGCTGCCCGCACCGCGGCGCAGCTCCGCGCCACTGGCTTCAACCAGGCGCAGTCGGCTGCGCAGGATCTGGCGATGCGTAACCAGGCGTCGCAGGCGGCGCAGCTCGGCCGGCAGCTCCAGGCGGCCGACGCCTTGAGGCGCGCGTCTCTTGGAAAGGCTGAGCGTGACCTGGCCTTCGCCCAGGCGCAGCAGAACCTCGGGCTCGGCATTCGCGATCGCGAACAGCAGGCGCTTGATCTGGCCTACGGCGACTTCTTGGAGCAACGCGGCTTCCCGCTGCGACAGCTTGCAATTCGTCAGAGCGGACTCTCAGGAACTCCAGTCGGCCAGCTTGCTCAGATCCCGGTGCGTCGATCGCCGCTTAATTTTGGCAGTTTTCTAGGCGGCTTCGGCAGCTTGTTGCAAGGCGCCAGCGCTTTGGGGGCAGTCTGATGGCTTTATTGAGAACCCGCGGCGGCGGCTTGTTGGCCACCGGTCCTGACGCCGTGCGCGCCAATGCGATGCGGCAACAGCAGATGGCACTGCAGGCAGCAGCCGCGCCAAGGGTCATCAGCGCGCCGCGGCCGATCCTCGAGGAAAACCCGCTCAACACGATCGGCACCGGCCTGGCAAGTCTCGGCAAGTCATTGACGGCAACCGCCGGCCTTCGCCGTGAGCAGGCCGCGCGCCAGGCGCTGGAGGCGGCCGGCGCAGATCCGTCGGCGCAGCTCGCTGTCCAGCGACAGTTCCCTGACACGAAGGCTGGTCAATCGGCCGGTGCTATGGCCGGTAACGCTTTAAATCTGCAAATGCGGCGACGAGCAGCAGAACTCGATTTCCAGCGATTTGAGGAACAAAAAAGAGCGCAAACGGTCAGCGAAGAAAACGAAGCACGGAGGATCGATTTAGCGGCGAGTCGTGCTGAGACGGAAAGAGCTTTGGGGTTTGGTAGACTGGGGATCGCCCAAGATGCATTTGAATTAGATAAAGCAAAATTTGGTCTGCAAGAAAAAGACGCCCTTACCAAAACAAACCTCCGCAAAAGGCGACAAGAGGCAATAGATAGGGCTGCCGAGGCGCTGCGCCAAAACGACATGCCACGTTATCGGGCCGCGCTGTTGGAGTCTGGTGACCCTGATTTAGTAGGCAAGGTCGTGGGAATTATTTCCAAAGGGAATGACGTTCCGCTGAAGGCGCGCCAATTGTTAGGAGAAGAGGTTCTGAATTTCTCTCAAGCTCAAAAAACAATTTCTGAGGTTGACGAGCTGGTTGGCATGATCGAAAGAGGCGACCTTAAATATAATATGTTCCGCATTGCTGAGGGCAACATTTTTGACCTCACCGGCCTCGGCCGCGGGGACCGCAGCAGGCAAAACAGCCTGGCCCTGCAGCGACTGAAGCGGTTCCGCATCCAGTATGTCAACGCTCAGCTCCGATTGAATAAAGGCGTCCAGACTGAAGGTGATGCCCGACGGATGTTTGACGAGCTATTGACCGCGCCGTCGAATAGAGCGCTCTCAGCAAAGCTCAAGGAGCTTAGGGGTCGAATGGCGGGCTATCGAGAAACCGCACGGAAAAAGGCTGACATTTACATTGGAGGCTACTCAGGTTTGAGCGGGTACAGCAACCTGTTCGACATCCCCGGCACAACTCCCGCTGCCCCCGCTGTCCCCGCTTTCGGTAACCCGCGAGATGGATCATGAGACTAGATGTAGAGGGCTACGGCACGATTGAAATTGACGACCTGACGGCCGCAGAGTTTCGCGCACTGTCGCCAGACGAGCAGCGTCGGCGAGTAGGGCAGGCGCTCAGTGAACTCGACCAGGAAGCCGCACCTGCCGCAGGTCAGGCGGCTCCGGCCTTGTCGCCGGATCAACAATACAGTGACTTCGGCGCTGGTTTCCGCACCCTGATGCAAGGCCTAACGTTTGGCTTTGGTGATGAGGTCGAGGCGCTCGTCCGATCTACCTTGACGCAAGAGACCTACACAGACGCGCGTGACGAGATCCGCGCCAACCTCGACAGGTTTCGCGACGAAAATCCTGTCACAGCTTTAGGTTTGGAAGTCGCCGGCGGGCTCGCAGTTCCGTTTGGCGGTATCCCGCTGGCCGCGGCTCGCGCCGGCACTCGCGCGGCGCAGCTTGCTAGAGCAGCGACGCAAGCGCAAACAATACCGGGGCAGATCGCGAGGGGCGCAGCCGCAGGTACAGCGTCGGGCGCCGTGGCTGGGCTCGGCGCTTCTGAAGCGGAGCTGGCGGCTGGAGATGCTGAGATTGGACAGGCGGCCCTTGACGCTGGCGCTGGCGCACTTGTCGGCGGTGCGTTGGGGACCGCGGTGCCGGCTGCCGTAGCGTTGACCGGGCGCGGCGTCAGACAGGTTCGCGACCGATTAGGCTTTGGCGACACGACCGGCTTTGCCAATCGGAAAATTCTGCAGGCGCTTGAGCGTGAGGGCATGACGCCAGAGCAGGCGCAAGCGCGTCTCCAACAAATGCGCGCCGACGGCATCGATGATGCAACCATCGCCGACCTTGGAGCTGCACCGCGCGACATAACTTATAGTGCCAGAGCGGTGCCAAGCGAGCGCAAGACAGAGGCTGCAGAGTTCCTCGACCGCCGTTTTCGCGGCCAGGCAGGCGCAGTCTCCCGCACGGTGGCGGACGACCTGCTGCCCGGCGTAGAAGACAAGCTCGCCTTCATCGAGGACTTGGCCGAGATGCAAAGTCTGGCGGCACAGAGGGCGTACCCAAAGGCCTATGAGAAAGCTTTGCCGCGGGACATGTTCAAAAAATTCTATGAGGCGAATGTTTTTGAGGACGCCTACAATCGAGCCAAACAAATCATCGATATCGAGGATGCTCTGGATGGCGACGGCGTCAAGCTGCTGAGCCTGGATGACTTTAAGGCGCAAGAAGTCATCCCCACGCGACAGTTGCACCTGATCAAGCGCGGGCTGGATCAAATTGTAGATGCGTCCAGAGAGGGCGGCCGACCTACTGCACTCACCCGTGCAGTCGCCGACCTTCGCAAACGCTTCAACGACCGCATCAAGGCGCTCAATCCGGAGTATAAAAAAGCGAACGCCGATTTCGCAGACTTTGAGGCGCTCAAAGAGGTCTATGACAGCGGCGAGAAATTTTTCTCGATGTCGTTGCGCGATTCGCGAAAATTCCTCAAGGATATTGAGGGCAATGACGGGAAGCGCCAGGCGTTTGCGGCCGGCGTAGCTAGTGCCATTCTCGGTCGAGCGGCGAAGGCAAGAGATAGCCGCAACTTCCTGGACGACATCGCCGGCAATGAATTGCAGCGCACGTTGCTAGAGAAGGCGCTGCCGGCAGGATCTTTCGCACGACTAATGCGGTTCATTGACGGCCAGCGAGAGCTGGTTCGAACCAAAAACCGTGTCTTGGGTGGATCTCAGACGGCTGAAAACTTGATGGTCGCAGATGATGCGGCAGAGGACATCACGCCGTTTTTCAGCATGGCTTACGACGTAGGGACCGCCGGGGTCTTGCCAGCAATCGGTCGTCGGATGCTAAGCGGCAAGTCTCGCGCCTTGGGCATAACGCCGCCGGTGGCCGAGAGGATCCTGGAGCGAACCCTGGAACCTGGGCAGGCGGCGCAGGACGCTATTTTCCGCGAGCTGGAAGCAGAGGCGGCGGCGATCATACGACGCGCGCGCAATCCGTTGCGCTCACCAGTGACGCCAGCAGCCGGTCTTGGCATCGCCGGCGGCCTGTTGGCAGGAGAGAGTCAGTGACCGACACCGAGCGCCTGGCGCGCCTTGAGGCTCGCACGGATGAGCAGGAGCGCAGGCTTGAGCGTATTGAGGAAAAGGTCGACAGCCTCCTGGAGCTGGCGGCTGTCGGCAAAGGCGCCGGCTGGCTGTTGATTAAGATCGGCGCCATCCTGGCTGCAGTGGCAGCCGGCGCGGCGTGGGTCGTAGAAAAGCTCGGAGGATAGCATGGCCTACGATCGCCACCGGGCCGGCGCCCGTGGCGAGGCGCTGGCCGTTGCTTGGCTCACAAATCGAGATTGGTACGTCTTCACCGCCTGGCAATCACAGTCGCCGTGTGACCTGGTCGCGGTGAAGCTCCGCGGCGTCGCGCGTGCTGAGGTGATGCTGTTGGAAGTCCGCTACGTCGGACCCAACTCAAAGCGCCCTGAGGGGCTGACCGCTGCTCAGAAACGGAGCGGCATCAAATTGATGGTCGTGAACTATGACGGCCAGATCGACCTTGACCCCGAGTGGTCAAAAACCATCACACGCAAAGACAGATCGGCCCGCGCAAAAGCACGGCGTGAGGACGACGGAGAATAAAATGCTAACACTGCTCGGAAGCCTGCTCGGGTTCGCAGGCTCTTTTGCACCCAAAATCTTTGACTATTTTCAAGAACGCGCAGATCGCGCACACGAACTGGCGATGATAGATCGCCAAATGGAGCAAATGAAGCTGGGCTCAGCGCTTAAGCTCGAAGAGATAAATGCGCAGGCCGACATCGCCCAGGCCAAGGCGATCTATCGCCACGACGCGGCACTCAAATCTACCGGCTTTGTGTCAAACCTCCGAGCGTCGGTCAGGCCGGTGGTGGCCTATCTGCTCATTGCCAGCTTCATTGCGATCAAGATCGCTTCGCTTTACGCCCTGATCAGCGAAGGTATGCCAGTCGTTGACGCCTTGCCATTGATTGCTGACGACCAGTACAGCGCCCTGGTTGGTGCTGTGATCGCCTTCTATTTTGGACAGCGAAGTCTGGCACGGCGATGAACACCGACGCGATTGAGAGCCTCTCGCTTGAGGTCGTACACATCATTGAGCCACTCATCGCCATTACCATCGCTTTGACGCTAGGGCTCGCCCTCAAAGACTTTGCCGTGAACCTCATCGCCGGATTGCGCTTCAAATGGTCGGAGGCGTGGGCAGAGGGGCAGAAAGTCTACATTGATGATGAAGAGGCGACGATCATCAAGATCTCAATGAGCGAAACCGTGTTCGCCATTCGCAATGGCCGCGGCTTGGTTTGGCGTCACGTCGCCAACGAAAAAATTCGCAGCCTCAAAATTGAACGCATCATCGAGCGACCACATGAAGATCAGCCAGACAGGCATTGACCTGATCAAGAGCTTTGAGGGGTTTCGCTCCAAGCCTTACCTGTGCAGCGCGTCTGTCCCTACGATCGGATATGGCTCAACGCTCGGTATCACCTTGGACAGCCCAGCGATCAGCCAAGAAGAGGGCGAGGCGCTGTTGGCAAAAGACCTTGAACGGTTCGAACGCGGCGTGCATCGGCTTTGCCCGGTGCCGCTCACTCAGGGCCAATACGATGCGCTGGTTTCGTTTTCTTTTAACACCGGAAGTCTCAGCGTCAGCACGCTGCGCAAGAAGGTTTTGCGCGGCGATTATGAAGGCGCAGCGAACGAATTCCCGCGATGGGTGTTTGCCGCAGGACGCCGCCTGGCAGGCCTGGTGCGCCGCCGAGAGGCCGAGAGAGCATTGTTTTTATCGGGGTAGCCAAAAAAGAGCAGGGGTCGGATTTTCGGCTTAGATGAATTTCTTGGTACATATGTACCAAACCGACCCCTGCGTAAAAAGCTCAAGAAATACCGTAAGTCATTGATTTAAAATGGTCGGGGAGAGGTGATTCGAACACCCGACCCCTGCCTCCCGAAAACCATTCTAAATAATTAACACACCGTAATCTAATGAACTTTCTGTGAATATTCGTGCATCAGTTTGCATTATGACGCACTGTAGCGCACTCTATTTACTCCCCTTTGGTACACCTGTACCAAACCCTGCCTAAATATTCAGAGCGGAGGCCGCACCGCGTAGAAAGTCAGGGCTGAATCTTGCGTAATGGCTTTCGGTGATCCGCGTGCTGGTGTGGCCGAGATACTGCGCGATCTCAACCATTGGCACACGAGCTTCAGCCATCCAAACCGCAGCAGAGTGACGAAGCACATGAGGCGTGACATCTTCGAGGCCGGGTGTCGCTCTAACCCGGCGCCGAAACGCTTGGTCGATACGCACAACCTTATCGCCGTGAAACTCAATGACGTAGTTACTCAACGCGATGCCTTTTGCCTTGAGCAACTCGTCATAAATTTTGTCAGTCATCGGCACCGTCGCGCGCCCCTTGATCTTGCTGGCCGCCTTACCGAGGTCGATCAAGCGCCGATCAAAATCAACACGATCCCATGTCAATTCGCAGATGGCTGACTTTCGGCCGCCAGTGGCTATCGCTAGCTCGACGAATAGGGCGAGGTGTGGGACCGGCGCCACTGCTTCCCGCAAGATCAAAAACTCGTCCTTGGTCAGGTAACGCACTTTCGGCGGTGATTTTGGCGGCATCTGAAACACAAAATCGCGATGCCCCTCTGGCGCAAACTTCCGGCACGCAGCGCGCAGATCAGTTAGCTCACGATTGATCGTGCCATCTGCGGCACCTTGTTCGCGCCGTTTGTCGATATAAGCCTGGCAGACATGGACGTTGATTTTGCCGACATCCAGTTGGCCGAAAAAAGGCAGGAAATGCTTCGCGCTATTCAAACCGCGCTCGTTGCCTTTCAACGCTAAGTATAGCGACCATATTTTGGCGACGGTGTGGCCCTCCGGCGAAAACACCTTTTCCTTGATGAGGGCCAAGGCCATTTCGGCAGCTTCTTTATTCTCAGGGCAAAACTTTAGCCCTGTTCCCTCCCGGCGCCGCCGCCATTCAATGCCATCTCCAAGGTTTACTGGCTCGTACCACTGAGCGACGTATCGCCCGCGGTGTTGTCCGAGTTTAATGATTCCTGGTTCCATCCTTCATGCTCCATGATTGCTTGCTGTGTGAAACGAAACTCGTCTCCAACTCTGAAGTATTTAATCTCGCCGCGCTTCGCCATTTTGCGAACGGTGACCGGGTGGACCCCCCAGCGTTGGGCGAGGGTTTTGATATTAAACAACGTCGAATCCACTGTGAATCCCCTCAATTTTTGCGGCCCGCCGCCCCAAAACCGGGGAGTTGCAACGCTCCGGCCTCGTCATGAGATTTGGGGCGGCGGACCTTGGCCCGGTCGTCGGGCCATCGCTGAACGCACGCGGCCACCTGTGTGGCGCGGTCGTCGTTGTTGATTTTGATCATTGCTTTGACGCAATCGGCCATGTCCTCAAACGGCACACGGTCCTGGATGTGCAGCACATGCACGCCGTTCGCGAGTTGCATCAAAATGCCGATGACCATGAAGATGTTCATGCCTGCCTGCACCTCGCTGGCACGGGCATCGGGTGTGCTTTTTTCAAGAGAATGCCGACGACCATGAACGCCAGAGGTAGGTGGTCGGACCAACCAAGGTCGGGACGCTCGCTCTCAACTGCGGCCAGCACGTTGCCAAAGTCATGCCGGCGGTCGAGCAGCAACGCATCGAGGTGGATACGCTCGGCGATATCGTGAGCTGTCCGCCACACCTGGCGATCACAGGTCTTGCTCAGCGCGCGGTCGATGTGTTTCGGTCGCCGCGCGTGGCTGGCTGAGGGGTCAATCGGCCGGCGATGATATACGAGGCGAGTCCGTTCTCTTGCCTCTTCTGCCTCGTCTCTCCGTTGCTGAGCCTCATACTCCTCAGCCGGCTGCACGTTGCCGGGCCACCAGGGGCGGCGGTTGCTGATGCTAATTTCGGTCCAGGCCTTAGTCATCGCCGACCCCTGTCAGTTCGCCGAGGCAGGCGGCGTAGCCGGCGAGGTCGACGACGCTGTCCTTGTGGTCAATGTCAGACTTCAGTCGAGCGATTTTCACCAAGGCCAGCATCACGGCGACATCTTTTGAAGTGACCTGCCCATCGCTGCCGTCGAGCCATAGCGTCCACAGATCAGCGATGTTGGCGAAATTGTCTTCCACTCCGCCGTAAGCCTCGCCGCGGCTCATCACCGCGGCGTGGGCTAAAGCGAGGACGGCTTCACGGCTCATTAACTAAAAACCGCCTGCGACGTTGAAGCGGCGACCGGCGTTTCTGCCGCCGGTGCTGCGACTGGCGCAGGTTGCGGCGCCGGCAGGGCGTCGAAGGGATCACGCGACGCCCACCCGGTGATCGTCATCTCCGGTGCGTAATTGGTGCCGCGCGGGGTGGTGACGGCCGTCACGCCGGTGAAGTGGACCAGCGGCGCCTCGTCAATATGTTCGTCAGCCTGGGCCTCATAAAGGTCGTGCAGCTTGTCGATCGCAGCTCGCACGCACAGGGCGGTGGAAGACCACTCATGCACGCCGTCGAGCAGGCTGTTGTTGTACACGCGCAGGCGAAACCCTGGCTTGTGATCCTCGGACGGTCGATCGCCCACCGTCGCAGTCCCGTCGGTTACGTCGCGATATTTCACCGCCTGGACGTCGACGCCGTTGACCAGGCGTTGCCAGATGATCTCAATGTTCGCGAAATCGATTTGCAGCGTCAGCGGAAACTGTAGCGGCTGCGGCTGGCTAATCCAGCCCTCGGCAGTCTGCGTGCGGACCACTTTCGACAGAAAGCCGGTGCGGGCGTCGCAGTTAATACGGGGCAGAAAATCACCCACCCGGCCGCTGCCGGGGATCTTATCACTGATGGCCATGTCTATCTTTTCTCCTCGGACATGATTGCTTCTAAAAACCCCACAGCTCCTTGCCGGCGGCACGCATCGTGTCGCTGGACATGTAAAATGAGCCATAATTGGGGACGACGTTTCGAGCGACCTCCTCCCAGGTTTCAAACCTGTTCAAAAACCGCTCAGCGTTAATCAGCGACAGGCGGACCTCTTCGACACGCTTGCGCTGATCATCGAGGTCATAGACCTCGCATTTCTTCTGGGTGGCGTAACAAACCTTCACGGCGTAGTTGCCGTTGGCTGCGCCATATATGGCGGCCTGGCGGGCGTGTGCCGCTCGGATAGCGCCAGGCATTGCGGTGGTGGTCTTAAACTCGACGATCACACCGTCGTATTTAAAATCCATTTTTCCGACGATCTTCTGGATCACGCCCTCCAAATTCAGCTCCACCCAGTGTTGATCGCCGCCGTCAAAGTCTGGCACACCAAACT
>Ga0209348_1000251_pt1 | contig 30096 bp, 14 predicted proteins | sample ETNvirenome_2_30_FD_184065 | JGI IMG/M metagenome (GOLD analysis project Ga0209348, IMG submission 184065) | Marine viral communities from the Pacific Ocean - ETNP_2_30 (SPAdes) (version 2) | ecosystem: Environmental > Aquatic > Marine > Oceanic | place: Pacific Ocean | collected 2013-06-22
AATGGGAACAATGAATTGTTGGCATTGTGGAACTGAATTGATCTGGGGTGCAGATCACTCGATGGAGGATATAAATGATGGTGAGGAGTCAGAATACGACTTCTTTTCTACTTTCACTTGTCCGAAGTGCAAATCTTATGTTGAAGTTTATCATCACATCTAAAAATGTCTTGTTTAATTACGAATCTACCCTCCTATGAAGTATGGGTCAGAAAAGAATATTTAACCGACCATAAGAGTGGTCATGGTGAATTTGTAAAAGGAGTCTGGGTATCTGCAAAGAGTATACCTGGTCGTGCCTTTTATTTTGAAACTTATCTACCTGAGTATGCAGCAATGTTTGATAAGTTGCCAATTTCTGCGTTTCTCTCGTCTCCAGAGATACCAGATCCTGACATGACACTGCATAATTTACAGTTTTGGAACTGTATGGACTATGGTGTGGTTGCTGTTCAGAAGCAGTTTATCGGAAGTATGCACTATGAAGTCTATACAAGGGATTATGGCAATCAGACGGGCACGTACATATGTACTCTCGACAATTATCATCAAGACGTGGACGCAATTGACTACTCAACAAGTGAACAACCTGCCGAACATAAATCTCATAACCTTCTTGAACTGGACAATGGGCAGTTTTGTCTCTATCCAAACAACAGAATGAGGATTTATGACAACAGTATTACTCCTGAGACACCTAAGATTCCTGATTTTAAGGTATCAACCGTGTACTATCAGGTAGAGAATGGTCATGATCGTGACGGATTAGGTTCAGAAGAGAATTATTTTTGGAAAACTGCCAAGGAAAGATCTGTTGATACCAATATTGGAGTTGGAAATACTGCAATTGGAACTGTCGATATTAATATTGAACCAGAATTAGGATAAATAAATTATTACAGGAGAAAAAAAATGGTAATTAAAGTCGATAAAAGTGAAGAATTTAACAAATCTGGTAAAAAATTAATCAGTGAATATGATGGTGATGGATATTTTAGAGAAGATGAGGAGAAAAAACCTGAATTTTTAAGTGAAAGCCAAAAAAATAGTTAAAAAAAGGGTATAAATAAATATAAAACTTAGTTCATGGCAATTAATCGAGTCTCAAGAGAGTTTAAAGACATTAGTTTGTCATTTTTACCCCATCCAATCACAAAAGATCTACCAATTTTAAAGAATGAAAGTGCAATTCGCAGATCAGTTCGCAACATTGTAGAAACAATTCCAACAGAAAAGTTTTTTAACTCATCTTTTGGATCAGATGTGTATAAGAGTCTCTTTGATTTTGTCGATTTTGGTACTGCATCGGTCATTCAAGACCAAATTAAGGCTGCAGTTCAAAATTATGAACCAAGAGTTGATAATGTCAGGGTAGAAGTTGACCCATCACCCGATACAAATGAGTTTGAAGCCACTATATTCTTTGATATTATAGGTCAAGAGTTCCCAACTCAAGAATATTCATTTATATTAGAGGCAACAAGGTAAAATGCCTTTCTCCAACTTTACAAATCTCGATTTCGATCAGATAAAAACGTCAATTAAGGACTATCTAAGAGCAAATTCTAAATTTGAAGACTTTGATTTTGAAGGTTCAAACTTTTCTGTCCTTATTGATACACTCGCATACAATACATATATCACAGCATTCAACTCAAACATGATTGTGAATGAATCTTTCTTGGATTCTGCTACATTGAGACAGAATGTTGTATCACTCGCAGGAAATATAGGATATACACCAAGGTCTAGAACAGCAGCAAACGCACAAATATCATTTACTGCAACCGTTCCAGAGACATTAAACTCAGTTACGATTAAACCAGGTCTTGTTTGCACAGGTGATGTGAATGATTTGACATATACCTTCTCAATTACGGAACCTGTAAGCACAACTGTGGTGAATGGAGTCGCAACATTTTCAAATGTTAACGTTTATCAAGGAATTTATCTTGAAAAAGAGTTTGTTTATGATGGATCACTTGATCAGAGGTTTATTTTAGACAATCCAAATATAGATACATCAAAAATAGCTGTTTATATTGCAGAAGTAGGTGATAGTAATGACGGAACTCAGTATAGTTTAGTAAATGATATTGTAAATATTGATAAAAATTCAAAAATTTACTTAATAAATGAAGTTCAGGACGAAAAATATGAACTTAAGTTTGGTGATGGATTTTTTGGTAAAAAATTAGGCACTGCAGTAGGTGAAGATGGCAATCGTATACGTGTAAAATACATAACAACGGATGGAGAAGACGGAAATGGTGCAGAAAAATTCACTTTTTCTGGAAGATTGATTGATCAGAACAATAATATCGTTACAATTGAAAATGATGTGTCAATTACAACTAATTTTAGAGCACAAAATGGATCAAATATCGAATCTATCGATTCAATCAAGTATTTTTCACCTATTACATACTCTTCACAGAATAGAGCAGTTACATCAAGAGATTATGAGTCAGTAATTAAGAAAATTTATCCAAATACGGAGTCAGTTTCTGTTGTTGGAGGTGAAGAACTCAATCCACCAGAATTTGGAACGGTTGTTATCAGTATAAAACCTAAAAATGGTAATTTTGTCTCTGATTTTTCAAAAAACCAAATATTATCAAAATTAAAACAGTACACAGTATCAGGAATTACTCAAAAAATTGTAGATTTGAAAATTTTATATGTAGAACTTGATTCAAGTGTGTATTTTAATGATTCTTTTGTCTCATCAACTGATACACTTAAGACTAATGTGCTTAATTCATTAACAAAGTACTCTCAATCGATTAATTTGAATCAATTTGGAGGAAGATTAAAGTATAGTAAGTTAGTTAATATTATTGACAGCACAGATGAAGCAATTACTTCTAATATTACAAAAATAATCATAAGAAGAAATTTAAAATCATCAATAAATCAATTCGCACAATATGAATTGTGTTATGGTAATAAATTTTATGTTGATCCAAATGGTTTCAACATCAAATCAACAGGATTTACTGTTTTTGGAAATACATCAATAGTTTATATGACTGACGTACCTAATGCAGACCGCAAAACAGGAGTTATTAAAATATTTAAGATATTAGACAATGGTGAAATTAGTAATGTTATCTCTTCTGCTGGATCAGTCGATTATGAAAAAGGTGAAATAAACATTTCAACAATAAACATCACATCAACAGTAAAATCAAATAATATTATTGAAGTTCAAGCTTTTCCAAGATCAAATGATGTTGTTGGATTGAAAGATTTGTATATTTCATTAGATATCTCAAATAGTTCAATAAATATGGTAAGAGATGTAATTTCTTCTGGTGATGAAATATCTGGTGTTCAATTTACAACAGATTTTTACACATCAAGTTATCCTAATGGAAAAATAACAAGAGCATAGCATGATCGAAACAGGGATAGTCAATAAAGTTAAAATACAAGATGTAATATCAAATCAACTTCCAAATTTTATATTGGATGAGAGTCCTACGACTGTTGATTTTTTACAGCAATATTATGCCTCTCAAGAATATCAAGGTGGTGTAATTGATATTGTAGATAATTTAGATCAGTATTTAAACATTGATAATTTGACACCTGAAGTCATAGTGGATTCAACAGTATTAGCAGTAGGTATAGCTTCTACTAGTAAAACCATACAAGTTAGTAGCACCAAGGGATTTCCTAACAAATATGGTCTCCTGAAGATAGATGATGAGATAATTACATATACTGGTATCACAACAGATTCATTTACTGGTTGTAAACGTGGATTTAGTGGTATAACCAGTTATCATGATGACTTAAAAAAAGAAAATTTAGTTTTTAGCACAAGTGATGCAAATTCTCACGATTCATCAGTATCAATACAAAATTTAAGCACTTTATTTCTCAAGGAATTTTATAATAAATTTAAAAAAACATTTACACCTGGTCTTGAAAACAAAAACTTCCAATCTGATTTGGATGTTGGAACATTTATTGGGGAAGCAAGATCATTATATCAAGCAAAAGGAACCGATGAATCATTTAGAATTTTATTCAATGTATTATATGGATTAACACCCAAAATTTTAAATCTGGAAGAAAAATTAATAAAACCATCTACAGCAAACTACGTGAGAAGACAAGTATGTGTTGCTGAATTATTATCTGGTAATCCAGTCAAATTAAAAGGACAAACACTTCTCAAAGGTCTTACAGGTCAAACTCTATTCCGCAGTGATATTGATAATGATATAAATGCATCCATTTCAGAAATAGAACCCTTCGAAAGAGTTGATTCTGGTCAAAGTGGTATTACAACATATTATAAAATTGGATTATTTGTTGGATATGATGAATCATCTAATGTAAAGAATGATTTTGTCGTTGTTCCAAATACAAAATCACTAGAAACAGTTGCAGTAGGAGCATCGGTTATAACTGTTGACTCAACAATTGGGTTTGGAACCACGGGAAATGTAATTGCTGGTGTTAATACAATTACATATGGATCAAAAACAGTTAATCAATTTTTAGATTGTACTGGAATTACATCTTCTATTAGTCCTATTGAAAATATTAGATCAAATATAACATATTTTGGATATGAAGATGGTGATTTAGACAAAAAAGTTGTTTTACGTTTAACTGGTGTTATATCTGATTTTGTGCAAATTGGTAATATAGATGTAGAAGAAGGAGAAATATTTGCGGTTAAATCGATTGGTGACAAAGTATTCAATCCATCATCCAATAAATCCTATAAAGAAATTTTCTGCAATTCATGGATTTATAATACAAGTTCTTCATATTTCATAAATGGAACACCTAATTCAGCTAACATTAAACTCTCAAGTAAAATTGATAAATCAAGTTTAAAACTAGGTGATAAAGTTGAAATAGTAGAAAGATCAAGCAATAAAATTGTTTATCCTTTAGCAGGTAGTAACACACCATTTGTTAGTGAAGATCCTGAACAAAGTGAAAATAATACTGTAACTTTAAAAAACATAATTTTTGGTACTGCATCAAATGAATTTAATCCATCTAGTAGCCAAGATTATAAACTTAGAAAAAAACTAAACAAAGCAAACAGTTCAGGAACTCCAATTGAATTTGGTAACGACTCTATAATTTCAGATATTCAAAATGTTTATTTAGAAAATGAGAATGAAAATGCTTTTGTAGCATCAAACTCTCTACCATCTTATTTGGTTGATGAAAATTCAAATAAAATTGGATTCTCTAGGCAGATAGATGCTAATACTGAAAAAATAACATTAGATACAAGTAACAATGTAGGTTTTTTAACTGGAATACTAGAGTCAGGACTCTCTACCATTATAGTTTTTGATGATGAAGTTCCTTTTAACACAGGAGATGAAATTTTTTATACTCCCAACTTCGGACCCACTTTAGTTGGATTAGATACGGGAATATATTATGTAGATGTTATTACTTCAAAAAGAATTAAATTATATGGATCACCAGCTGGAATTGAACTTGGTAAAAATTTACAATTTACTGAAAGTTCAGTAGGAATATCATCACATAAGTTTATATTAAATTCCCAAAAATCTGATTTAATATCACCTCAAAAGTTAGTAAGAAAGTTTCCTCTTAAGCAAGATTTAACAACTGGTATTGGTGAATCAACAACACCAGGACAAACTGGTATGTTAATTAATGGAGTTGAGATAACAAACTATAAATCACAGGATAAAATATATTTTGGACCAATTGAATCTGTTGATGTATTAAATGGTGGAAATGATTTTGATGTAATTAATCTACCAAATGTGACCATATCATCAGGCATTGGCACAACAGCATTGGTTCAACCAGTTGTAAAGGGTAAAATAGAAAAAGTTTTCGTTGATCCTCAAAATTTTGATATTGATAAGATAGTGTCGATAGGAATCACAGGTGGTAATGGAACTGGTTGTGTAATTGAACCAGTCTTAGGTTCAAGATTTAGAGAGGAACTTTTTAGTCCCGTTGCAAGATCAGGTGGTAATGTAAGTGGTATAAATTCATCCACAAATCAAATAATATTTTTTAATGATCACAATTTTATTGATGGAGAACCAATAATTTATGATTCAAAGGTCGGAACTGGAATAGGTATAGGAGTAGGAACTGCAACATTAATTGATGGGGCAACTTACTATCCACGAGTTAACAATAATCGCACGATAAGAATTTATGAAACTTTTGATGATTTTACATCTGATGTAAATCGAATTAATTTAAACGGAAGTAATGCCACTGGAGAACATGGTTTTAAGGTAGGTTTGAGAAACACTTTACTTGATTTAAAAGTCATAGATCAAGGTAGTGATTATACAAATAGAAAATTAATAGTCAAACAAGTTGGAATTGACACTATCAAGTCTACTATCAATTTTGGTAATCATGGATTTAGTAGTGGAGAATTTATAACTTACACAAGTGATGACACCACAATTACGGGTTTGAGTACCTCAATTCAATATCAAATCTTAAAGATAGATGACAATTCTTTTAGATTATGTGATGCAGGTATAGGTGGAACAGTTACTAGTAACTTTGATAGAGGTGAGTTTGTTAAATTTATTTCTAAGGGATCTGGATTTCAAAATTTTGCATATCCAGATATAAAAGGATTTATTGAATTCATACCTGTTGGTGTTGGCACTACTGCTGTTGTTAATATTGAAATTACACCAAAAGTAAGGGGTAGTATTGAACAACTATATCTTTATGAATCAGGCACAGGTTATGGATCAACGATTATTAATAATCATAATAAACCAATCATTACACTTAAAAATGGTAAAGATGCACAATTAAAACCAATAATAGTTAACGGAAAACTAAGTGATATAAATTTACAATTTGGTGGAACTGAATATTTTTCAATTCCAGATGTTGAACTTGTAGATCCTACAGGTAGTGGAACTGGTGCTTCAGTAAGATTGATAATCGAAAATCAAAAGATATCTGGAACGGTTATAGCAAATGCAGGTATAGGTTACTCAACATCTTCCTCCTTTAAGATAACATCTGCAGGTAAAAATCAATACTTTGATTCAAAGGTAAGATCACTTACTGTAAATTTACACAAAAAATTAAATGATAGTAATCAAATATTGCAGGAATCTGATAACAACTTAAGATATTCTGTTTCTGGATATACTACAAGCACATTTAACGATGATGGAACAGAAGCATCAAATATCATTGGATGGGCTTACGATGGAAATCCAATTTATGGACCTTTTGGATTTGCAGATCCAAATACTAGTCCAAGTGATGCGGGGACATTAAAAAGACTAGAGTCTAGTTACGTTGAGAAACCAGAGAATATTTTTGATAGACCTGACTTACCAAGTGGTGACTTAGTTGAAGATTTTGTATATGATAATAGTGCAGATTTAGATGAACATAATGGAAGATACGAAAGAACAAGTGAGTTTCCAAACGGTGTTTATGCTTATCATGCTACAGTAAACAACGTTGGTGTTCCAGTTTTTCCATTTTTTATAGGTAATGTTTATAGATCTAAGTTTATTAATGAAAATAAATCTTTATCTCAAATAAATTTTGATTTCAATAAAAATGATTTATTAAGAAATACCTTCCCATACAAAGTCGCAGATGAAAATGCAAATAATGATTTTATTGTAGAAACAAATGAAATTGAAGATCAAAAGGTAGAATTTGAATCTATTTCATCAGGATCTATTACTGGTTTCGATATTCTTAATAGAGGTAGTGGTTTTAAAGTTGGAGATACTTTAAATTTTGATAATACTGGAACTGAAGGGGACGGTTTATTAGCAAAGGTATCAAGTTTGGAGGGTGTTGGAATAAGTTCTGTTACAACATCCATTACAAAGTTTAATAATGCAGTTTTAGAATGGTCTGAAGATAGTATAAGGGTATCCATCTCCCCTAATCATAATTTTAGTAGAGATGAAATAGTTGTTTTATCAGGTTTATCAACAGATATATCTAAATTAAATGATTCTTTTAAAATTGGAGTTACAAGTTTTACATCTACTAATATTTCTTCAATAACTGGATCACCTATAGCAGGATTCACAACAGAAATTTACGTGTCAAGTATACCAAGTATTGTCTCTGCTGGTAGCAGCATAGGGATTGGTACGGAGACACTTAAAATTTTAAATATTTACAAAACTGTAAATGTATTAACAGTTCAGAGAGACAATGTTTCCTTTGGCACAACACATCCATTAGGAACAGTATTTAACTACATACCTGATTCATTTACAATAGATAAAAAAATACCTTATTTTGAATCAAGTAAGAATCAAAAAGTATTCTTCAATCCATCACAAACTATCGGTATTGGTACAGAAGATGGCACAGAGCATTCTGTTAACTTCCCATTTGCAGGTAAAGATATAATCAGAGACATTCCGATTAGACAGATATATCTTGAAAATCACCCATTTAAGAATAATCAAAAAATTAAATTAAGTATACCTGCTGGATCACCAAATATATCAATATCCACTGATAGAAATCCATCTTCATTCAATTTACCAGAAACATTGTTTGTCGTTAATAAGACTGTAAATACAATTGGTATTAAAACTGGTATCGGAAACACCTTTAAAGAGGTTTATTTTAGAAATATTAATAGTGCGGATAGTGATTTATATTTGTTTGAGACAGATTTTGATCAAGTAACATCAGATATTGAACAAATAAAAACAACTGTTACAACACCTATTGAACATAACTTAGTGAGTGGTGATCGTATAGATTTGATCATTAAACCAAATTTATCTGTTGGTATCGGAACATCAACATCTGTTAGAGTGTTAAGAGATCAATTAACTGGAAATATTTTAGTTAATCCATTATTGTTTAGTAACACTGGAATTGACACTTCCACTAATAAAATTAATATAATTAATCATGGTTTAAAAACAGGTCAAAAGATAAAATATACTTCAAATACTTTACCAGAAGGATTGAATAACAAAAATTATTTTGTATATAAAGTAGATGATAATAATATTAAATTATCAGAGACACTCAAAGATTCATTAAAAGCAATACCAAAAACAATTGGTATAGGTACTACAGGTGGCACATCACAGTCAATATCTCTTATAAATCCGAATATAAAATCAGTAAGAAATAATAATTTATCATTTGATTTATCTGATTCATCTGTTTCAGGTTATAATTTAAAATTTTATCATGATCAAAATTATAAAAATCAATTTTTATCTTCTGGTATAGGAAGTAATTTTAATATTACCTCTGTTGGAACTGCAGTGACAATTGGATATGGTAATAGTTTACCTAATATTTTATATTACAATTTTGAAAAAGCAGGAACTATAAGCACGACAGATACAGAAGTCACTAATTTTTCAAAAATAAATTTCGAAGATAGTGCATATGTGAATAATTATCAAATAAAATTCGGAAATTCTAAGACATTTGATATATTCTTACAGACAAACCCTGAAAAATTATCTTATAATATATCAGAGACCACTCAATTATCATATACAACCAACTCAAAAACAGCTAAAGGTGCAATAAATTTAATTAACATTGTATCACCTGGAACAAATTACAAAAAAGTTCCGACATTCTCTGGTGTAAGTACTTTTTCATCAGGCATAAACGCATCAATTATCCCTACATCAGAATTAATTGGTAATGTAGAAAAAATAAGAATTATAAATGAAGGATTTGAATACTCATCAGATAAGACACTAGAACCTGAAAGTTTAATATCAACCACTATTGAAATTAAAAATTCAAACACTTTAGGTATCGTAAGTGTAACTTATGGTGGATCAGGATTTGTCAATCAACCTAATATGGATGTTATAAGTCTAGAAAGTGGCCAAAAAATTGACAGTGGATTTTTATCACCAATTATGCTCGAAAATAGCATTTTCTCTGTGGATATTTCAGAACCTCCTTTAGGATTACCAGAAACAGGGGTATTTTTAAGAACAACAAATAATTCAAATGGAATAATTGTTACAAATGTTGAATCAAATGCAGGATCATCATATACATGCACACTAACAACACCTTTATCTGGGTTTGATGTGAGTAATCCACCTTTTTCTATCGGTGATTTAGTATTCATAGAGGGTATAGAAAAGGTTGGAGCAGCAGGATCTGGATTCAATTCATCAGATTATGGTTATAATTTTTTACCAGTAAAAAATTACTTTACATCAGGTGGTCTAAGTAAAATTGAAGTAGATGTTAGTTCATATACAAATAACACAGGTATTGGAAAATCAACTGTTACAACCTTTGCAACGGTTGTTAACAAAGTAGATTATCCCACATTTTTTATCACACAAAATCAAGCTGATTTTGTATTAGATGAAAATATAAGTGTAAACTCAACTTTAACAGATTTTAAAATTATTTCAACAAGTGATAGAAAACTTAAAATATTTGGAAAAGAAAATTTAGAGATTGGTGATGTAATATTTGGACAAGACTCAGGTAGTCAAGCAGAAATATCCAAAATCAGTAGAAATAGAGGTAGATTAAAAACTGATTTTTCTATTTTAAAAAATGTTGGTTGGAATGATAATATAGGAATGTTAAGTGATGATATTCAACATTTACCAGATAATGATTATTATCAAAATATGTCATATTCTATTCAAAGTCCTATTGAGTGGAATAATTTACAAACATCAGTTAATAATATACTTCACACAAGTGGAATGAAAAATTTTGCTGATACAGGCATAACTTCCACTACAAATATTGGTATTGGTTCAACAAGTGTCTTATCAGTAATAATTGACTTACTAGGAGAGAAGAGAGTTGATGAAATAAAAAATATTGATACTGTAAAAGATGTTGATGTAAGTGAGGGAAATATTACAAGATTCGTAGAATTTGATACGATTAGATTGTCTGATTATATTCAATGTAACAGTAATGATGTCATAGATGTTGACGATATAAATCAACAATTTTCAAATCTAGAGGGTAATTTAAATACCTTTATTGATCTATTCCAGTTTGGTTCATCAGATATTTTTAATGATTTTATAGTAAGAGTTGAAAGTTCATCATCTAATGCTAATGAAATTGAATTAGCAGATTTAATGCTTTTAAGCACAGGAACAGAAAATGTGTTAGTTAAAAAAGCAAATTTAATAAACTCAGGTATTGGACTTACAAATACAGAAGATGATAATATTGTTGAATTTAAATTACATAATGAGTTAGACACCCAAACTGAAACACTAAGATTTATACCTCTTCATCCTAATGATACTGATTATGATCTTAAAATATTTAAATCCACTTTTAACACCTCAACCACTGGATTTGGAACAACTTCCATAGGTCCAATAAATTTAAGTTCCTTTATAAGCACATGTGGATCTGGTATTAACACAAGTATAGTCTCAGTGCCATTGAATCAATTTGAGTCGTTACATGCAACCACCCAAATTACAGACCTGACCACTAATGAAATTAATCTAGTGGAAACATATGTTACTCATAGTGATTCAGACACATTTTTAAGTGAATCATATTTTAATACTGATAAACTTGATTTATCACTTAACAAGTTGGGAATAATATCTTCATCAATATCGAATAATAATCTTGTTCTTAATTTTGAAAATAATACATCAAATACAGTTAGGTTTAAGTCAAAAGTCATAGGAATCGGAACAACAGGAGTAAATGATTCTACATACAGATTTAAAGCAGAAGGACAAGCAGATGGTAATGAAAGATTTTCAATTTACCAGTCTACATCAAATAGTGGAATAGGATCAACCACCATAGTGAGTCTTAATTCTTCCTTATTCAATAGTGTAAAATCAATAGTAGAAGTAAGTATAGGATCATCAAAAGCAATACATGAAATTCTAGCCATACATGATGGTGTTGATGCTTATGTTAATCAATCTAAATTCCTTTCGGTATCTAAAAACTTTGAATCAGAATATGATCCTGGAATTGGTTTGGGAACATTTAGTGCTTCTTACGATGCTAATAATTTTGTAATTAAATTTCATCCTGATAATTTAGTTGGTGTTACTACTGTGGTGTCACTAAATCATTGTTTTTATACTCTTGTAGATAGAAATAATACACCAGAAAATCTTTCATATGGTGGAGTTGTAGAATCAAATTCATTCGTAGACTACAATGCACTCAATGGTGAGAGAGTGAATAAAACTGATTTTCTTTTAAAAAGTAATTCCATTGATATTTTTGGAAAATCATTCAATCCAAGTTCAAGTGACGTTAATTTAGGGACAGGTCAGTTTACGTTAAAAAATCACTTCTTTAGACCAAATGAAGAATTAATTTATAAACCATCATCGACATTTATTGGAATAGGATCAACTGCAATGTTGTATAAGAGTGCTGCAGGTATTCATACACTTCCATCACCTGTATTTGTAAAAACAGTTATTAATCAAAATAATTTTACAATATCAACTACAAGAGCAGGTGCAGCTGTGACATTTATGAGTGCTGGTGAGGGTAATGCTCATGAATTTTCAATGGCAAAATCAAATGAGAAGGCATTGATTGGTGTTGATGATGTTGTTCAATATCCAATGATAAGATCTGATGTAACTCATACTATTGCAAATAATGTCGCTATTACCACAGATATAATTCATCTTAGTGGTTTAACTACAATCACATCATTTGATATTTTAAAGGTAAATGATGAATTTATGAGAGTAAAAAATATAGGATTTGGAACAACTGCCACAGGTCCTATAAGTTTAGGTGGCACTTTTGGATTAGTTGAGGTTGATAGGGCATTTGTTGGAACATCTGCCACGACTCATGATTATGGTAATCTTGTTAGAAAATTTGGTGGTTCATACAATATTGTTGGTAAAAAAATATTTTTTGTTGATGCTCCTAGGGGAAATCCAGCAATTTCAAAAGACAGTGGTAATTTAGATTTTCCCACATCTAAATTCCATGGAAGAGTTTATCTTAGAAACGATTATTCATCTAATCAAATTTATGATGACATTTCCACAGGTTTTAATGGAATCACATCATCTTTCACTCTTAAAGTGGGTGGAGCAAATACAGTAGGTCTTGGAACAACAGGAGGAAATGGAATTCTGTTTATAAATGGAATATTCCAATCACCATCCACTGACAATAATCCAAGTCAAAACTTTAAAATAATTGAAAGTGGAAGTGGTGCCTCTGGAATTACAAGTGTTAAATTTACAGGTATTCAAACAAGTGATGGAACTCAGTTTATAAGTGGAATTGATATCAATGAGAATGAAATACCAAGAGGTGGAGTACCCATATCTATAGGATCAACTGTTGTAGGGTCAGGATATGCACCTCTAGTCGGAGCAAAAGTAAAAGTACTTACAGGTGCTGGTGGAACCATAACAAGTGTTGTAGGGGTTGCATACAGTGGATCTGCATTAGGAATTCAAACTGCTACTTATAATGAAGTAACAGGTATAATGACGGTTAAAACTGTTAATGAACATCCATTTGTTAATTCGAATGAAGAGGTATTACTTGGAGGTTTAGAATTTGCTTGTGCTGCTCCTCACTCTGGAGTTACAACAACTACCTTCCCTGATGGTACAATAGGTGATAAATTCCCTATCGTATCAGTAGCAGCAACAAATGTTTTTGGTGTTAACATTGGTGTCAGCACAATTCCTCATGCATATGTTGGGTCAGGTAATGCATTCCCTTGGTATGGAGACTTAAAATTTGGATCAGGATATAATGGTCTTTCACCAGTTGGAGTGGCTGTTACAGATTTAGGTTATGAGCACCGTTTTGTCTCTGCAGATAATAATGCAATCAATAAATCTGGTGGATCATTAACACCAACAAATGTTACATACGATCCAACTACTGGAGTTTTAGTTATTACAGCAAATAATCATGGATTAAATACTAATGATAATATTTCGATTGTTACAGGTTCAATAAGATTTTCTTGTTCAAAAGATAATTTTAAAACAGTGCATGGATACCCCAGATTAGGAGATCCTGCTTATAATGTTAATATTGCTATTACGAAGTTAACTGATAATGTATTCAGTGCAAATGTAGGAAAAAATATAGGAACGGGTGCAAATATAACTGCTACTGTTGGTATTGGTGGATCATTAGCATTTAATATAACTGGTATTGGTACGGGTTATCAACATCCAATAGTAAATGTGTCTGAACCATCATACAGTAATTTATCTGTAAGAGGTGTGTCTAGATTAGGAGTTGGACAAACAACTGATACAGGAGTTGGGTTAATTGTAAATGCTGTCGTAAGTGCTAGTTCTACAACTGGTATTGGGTCAACATTATTTGAGATATCTAATTATGAAATTGTAAGAAAAGGTTATGGTTATAAAAGAGGTGATATTGTTGAGGCAATAGGAATTGTGACTGATGGAAACTTAAGTCAACCATTAGTTAAGTCAACATTAGAAATCACTGATGTTTATAAAGATTCCTTTGCTATGTGGCAGTTTGGTGAGTTTGATTATATTGATTCTATTAAAGATCTTCAAGATAGTGAAAGAACTAAATTCCCACTGTTTTATAATGGAAGTCTTATTAGTGTTGAGGCGGGTGATTCTTTATCAACAGACATAGAAAATTCATTCCTCATAACAGTAAATGGTATAATTCAAGAACCAAAATCTGCTTATAATTTAGTGGGAGGAACTTCAATTAACTTTGAAGAGGCACCTGCATCTGGAGATGAGATTGCAATATTGTTCTATAAAGGAACTGATGGGGATGATTCAATAGTTGTAACAGGTGAAAAAACAGTTATTGAAAGAGGAGATGGTATTCAAATAGTTGGACTTAATACAACACCAACTCAAGACAAGAGAACAGTCGTATCTCTAGATAATTCAAAACGTTTAGAAACAAATGTTTATTCTGGTGTTGGAATTGATGATGTTAATTCAAGATCTTTATCATTACTAAAACAAAAAGAGGATATAATAATCAATAAAGAATTTATTTCTAAGAAGAGAAGTCAACTTGAACCAAGAATAACTCCTGTGGCAAAAATTATTAAAAATTTCTCTACTTCAGATACAGAATTCTTTATTGATAATGCAGATTTCTTTAATTATGAAGAAGAATCAAGTCCTAATTTTAGTTGCATAATAGTTTCAGGAAAGTCTGACCCCGTGGGTGCGTCTGCGACTGCAACTGTTAATAATGGTAAAATTACAGGATTTACAATTTCAGGAGGAAGTGGATATAATTCAATTCCAAGTGTCAAAATAGCAGCACCTTCAAGTATTGGTGTTGGTATAGGAACAACAGCAACTGCAACAGCAACAATATCAAATGGTGCTGTTAATGCAATTAATATAGTTAATGCAGGTTTTGGATATTCAGATACACATCCACCTAGAGTTATTATTGAAAAATCATCAATTACATATGATAATTTAACAACTCCTGCAGATGATAAATTGACAATCCAATCTGTATCTGGAAATATCACTGGTATTGGAACAACACTTGCAGGTAATAAATTAGCAATGAGATTTGTTGCAATATCAACAGGATCTGATATGAATCCAATTCAGGTAGGACAACCAATTCACATTTTTGATACTAAAATTGGAACAGGTTTAACATCCACTGATAATAATACTGGAAGTCAACCAGTTGGTATAGGAACGACATTTGTTGATAACATATATACTGTAGCTCAGTTTTCTTCTAGTGGAAGTGATCCTGTAGTGGGAATAATTACTTGTTGTATAGCATCAAATACAAATACAACAGGATTGAGTATGACTGGATCTAATTCAAATCCAATTGGTAAAATATCGTTAGGCAAAATAAGTGGTTTTGCTGCACGTACATCACCAATATCAATAGGTGTTACGGGACTTACAATTGACTCTGGTCTCACAACATTTCCAACTCTTAAACGTGATGGTGGAAGTGATACATTTGAACAAACAGGTTCAATATTTACACCTCTTTAAATATGTTGTATAAATATCTAAAAAACTATTAATATGCCAGCGGTAGTAACAGATCAATTTAGAATAGCAAACGCAGGTAACTTTGTAGATTCTGTTTTAGACTCTAATAATTCTTACTATGTTTTTTTAGGTTTGCCTAATCCTACACCTAGAACTGTTGGATTTGGTAGATCTGATTTGAGTAACTGGCCAGCAAATCCAGTTGATAATTTAGAATATTTAACACACTATAGAGATACATCACTATTCGGTAAAAAAATAAACAGTTCTAACATTAGAAGAGTTGTAAAAAAACATAATTGGGTAGCAAACAGTAGATATGACATGTACAGACATGATTATAATGTTGAAGGAAACAAAGCACCTAATGGACAAACTGGAAGTTTGTATAAAACAAATTATTATGTTCTTACATCTGAATTCAAAGTTTATATATGTTTAGATAATGGAGGTTCAGGTACAGATCCTTCAACTTCAAGAGGTGGTGAATCCTTAGATGAACCTACATTTACTGATCTTGAACCAGCGGCAGCTGGAGTTCAAGATGATTATGTGTGGAAGTATCTTTTTACAATTTCACCAAGTGACGTAATTAAGTTTGATTCAACTGAATTTATAGTATTACCAAATGATTGGACAACATCAACTGAAGCTCAAATACAAGCAGTTAGAGAGGCAGGTGACTCAGACATTAATAAAAATCAATTAAAAACAATTTATATTGAAAAAGGTGGTTCTGGATATAATGGTAGTCAAGCTGATAGTAAGTCTGTCAGTATTATCGGTGATGGCACTGGTGGAAAAGCATTAGTGACTTTTGATACTAATGGAACTATTATTGATGCAGTTGTCACTGCTGGTGGTTCTGGATACACCTATGCAACAGTTGATTTATCTGATTACAATACTGGTGTTGCAGAGTCAAATAGAGCAAAACTAATACCAATAATTCCACCATCAAAAGGACATGGATTTAACATCTATACTGAATTAGGTGCGGATAAAGTTTTAGTTTATTCAAGATTTGATGATTCAACGAAAGATTTTCCAACCGATACACATTTTTCACAAGTTGGAATAATAAAAAATCCTACTCAATTTAGTTCAACTGGTATATCTACCGCATCTCAATTTTCATCTCTTAGTTCTATTAAATTAGTTGGTTCTAATCTTGGTGCAGTGATAAATTCAGACTCCTTGATAGGTCTTGAATTGTCTCAAACTAGGTCTGATGGAAACGTAGCCAAAGGATATGTTGCCTCTTACGATAAAGAAACTACTGTTTTGAAGTATATTCAGGATAGGTCTTTATGCTTTGGAAACAAAGTTGATCAAACTGATAATGTGAATAATAATGATATATTTGAATTTCAGTCAGCTGGTGGTAATATCGACTTTTCAGGTGGTATTGTAGGTGGATCAGAATCAATTCAAACAGGTTTTACTGGAATTACAACTACAATTGGAAGTAAACTAGTTAATTTAGGAGTGCAGTTTACAAATGGACTTGCTAATCCTGAAATAAATAAAAAGACTGGTGATGTTATTTACATTGATAACCGAAAAGAAGTTGAAAGAGACATCAGACAAAAAGAAGACGTTAAAATCATTCTGGAATTCTAAAGAAAATGGCACAAAAAATTAATCTTAATGTTAGCCCATACTACGATGATTATGATAGTGGAAAAAACTTTCATAAAGTATTGTATAAGCCAGGTTTTCCTATTCAAGCTAGAGAATTAACGCAGCAACAATCAATATTACAAAATCAAATTGAGTCTTTTGGTGATCACATATTTAAAGAAGGATCAGTTGTTATACCAGGTGGAGTAGCTTTTGATAAACAATTTCAAGCAGTTAAATTAAATATTACAAACTATGGTATTGATATATCTGTTTACATCAATAATTTTATTGGTAAAAAAATTACAGGAGATGTATCTGGTGTTTCAGCACTCGTAAAATTCGTAGCACTACCAAATGGTGCAGATGTCGTAGATCCCACAATTTATGTTACATATTTAAGTGCTGATAGTTCATCTGATATTGTTTCATTCACTGATGGTGAATCATTAAGTTGTACAGAAAACGTAGTTTATGGAAATACTACAATAAATTCAGGAACACCATTTGCCTCTTTAATTTCATCTAATGCAACTGCAGTTGGATCTGCAGCCTTTGTATCAAAAGGTGTATATTTTATTCGTGGATACTTTGTAAATGTATTAGATCAAACAATAATTCTTGATCATTATTCAAATACTCCTTCATATAGAGTTGGATTAAGTATTGATGAATCTCTTGTAAATGCAAAAGAGGACGAAAGTTTATATGATAATGCAAAAGGTTTTACAAACTTTGCAGCACCAGGTGCAGATAGATTAAAAATTACTCTTACCTTAAGTAAAAAAGAATTATCAGATAAAAACGACACTAATTTCGTTGAAATAATGAGATTAGATGAAGGTAAAGTAAAAGTGATGCAAAGTAAAAGTGATTATAATAAAATTCGTGATTGGATAGCAAAAAGAACATATCAAGAATCAGGTGATTATACTGTATCACCATTCTCAATGTCATTCTTTGAATCTTTAAATGATAATCTTGGTAATAGTGGTTTATTCTTTGAGGGTGACTCTACTGAACAATTAAATACACCATCTGATGATTTGATGTGTCTTAAAATGTCACCAGGTATTGCGTATGTAAGAGGATATCAAGTAGAAAAGGTTGCTACAGAAATAATTGACGTTGAAAAACCAAGAGAGGTAGGTATTAGAAGTGATGTAGGTTTCACTTTTAATATAGGTAATGTTTTAAAGGTTAATAGAGTAAGTGGTTCTCCAAAACAAGGATCTATAGTCAAATTATTCAGTGAATTTAATTCTGGTGGTGAAAATATCGGAAGTGCAAGAGTATATAGTTTTAGTTTGGAAGACTCTGCTTATACTAATGATTCAACAAGATGGGATTTAAGATTATTCGATATTCAAGTAACTACAAGTTTAGTTTTAAATCAATCAATAAGTGGCACTGAGTTACCAACAGGTTCTTATATTGAAGGTAGAAATAGTGGTGCAGCTGGATATTCCGTAGGTGCAGGTGCTGGTGTTGATGGTGTCATCAAGGTGAATCAAACTGGAGGAGACTTTGTTATTGGAGAGGAAATAAGTGTAAATGGAGTTCCATCCTCAAGAACTATTGGTATTATCACGTCGTTCAACACTCAGGGTATAAAATCCGTAGATCAACCTGCAAGCACAGGGTTTACACAGTTTAAATCTGATGCTGTATTAGAAACTTTTGGATTACCAGGTGGAATTACAGAGGTAAGTATAAACGGTGCCACTGTTACAGCAGGTCAACAAAATTTTACTGGTTTGAGAAAAGGTTCAACCGTGAGATTTTTGAATCCTGGTAGTAGTGATGAGACATATAATAAAGTTGCATCAGTGGGTGTTGGGGGAACTAGTCTTACATTAGCTGCTATTTCACCTAGTGTAACTGGTGTATTTGATGGAAATTTGGTTGGATCAGCCACCACTCTAACAGTTAATATGTTTGTTGGTGCACCTGTTGTTATTGGTTCAGGAAGATTATTTTCACCACTTCCAAGTCCTAATGTATCATCAGTAGATTTAAAAAATTCAAGATTAAAAATAACAAAACAATTAACATCAAAAACAGTATCTGGTAACTCAATATCATTAGATATTAGTTCAGATGTTACTTCAGCTTTCCCTGAAATAACTAATGCTGTTTTTGAATCTTTTGATCAAGAGAGATACTCTATTTTTGTGAATGGCACACCACAAGCAATCGGTAATGATACATTTTCCTTCTTAAATGGTGGTGATGATGTTGCAATAACTAATTTAACTAATGGAAGTAATAATACTTTAGTTAATGTTTCTCTCACTAAAAATGGAATAAAAACAAAACAGAAAGAATATACAAGAAGCACAGTATTAAATGTAACAAGATCAAAATTTGAAAAATCTGGAACTACTGCTGTAGGCAATGGTGCTAAACAAATTGCAGATGGTCTTGTTTTTGATCGTCGTCATGGACTAAGAGTACAAGACACCATAATTTCATTAAATTATCCTGATGTAGTGAAAGTTCTTGCAGTATATGAATCATTAACTTCAAGTGCTCCAACACTTGATATCTTACAATTCAGTAGCACATCTGATGTGACAGCAAATGCAATTGTTGGTGAAAATATTGTTAGTGAAGAAACAAAAGTAGTTGCCAGAGTGGTTACAAAACCTGAAGCAAATAAATTAGGTGTTGTTTATCTTACACCTGATAAGTTTAATCTAAATGAATCTGTAAAATTTAGTGAATCAAATATTAAATCAAATATAGATGCTATTGAATTAGGTATTCATAAAGATATAACAAATTTATTTACACTACAAAAAGGTCAAAAAGAACAATTCTATGATTATTCTTCTATCGTAAGATCTCAAAGTGCATCCGAACCATCTGGACAATTATTAGTAGTATTCGATCATTATACTATACCAGCAGATGATGATGGTGATGTATTTACAGTTTTGAGTTATGATCAAGAGAGATTTAAAAATGATATTCCATACATTGGTGGCATAAGAGCAAGTGACACTCTAGATTTTAGACCAAGAGTATCTGTCTACGATCCTAATAGTGATACTGGATCTCCGTTTGAATTTAAGACAAGAGATTTCAGTTCATCAGTCAAACAATACTTAACACCTAATGAAACATCTTTTGCAGGATTTGAATATTATTTACCAAGAATTGATAGTATATTTTTAAATAAATTTGGTGATTTTGTATATGAAAAAGGAGTACCATCTTTATCTCCAAAAGCTCCAGTCAAGAAAGATGATGTAATGCAATTAGCAACTGTTAGATTACCTGCATACATGTATGATACTCAATCTGCTCGATTTACACTTAATGATAATCGTAGATTTACAATGAGAGACATAGGTAATATTGAGGATAGAGTTAAAAATTTAGAAGAAGTAACAACTCTTTCATTACTTGAAGTAAATGCTCAAACATTACAAATATTAGATTCAGAGGGAAGAAATAAATTTAAATCAGGATTTTTTGTAGATTCTTTTAGTAATTACAGATTTATTGATAGAGAGTTTTCAAAAATTCAAATCAATCCAGATGGGGGAGAATTAATACCATTTAGAAGTAGAGATACTTTAGCTTCTCAGGTTACACCCTCACAAAATTTAATCAGTTCTGAGTTAGATTTTAATACTGATTTTCCTTTATTAGACTCAAATGTAAGAAAAACTGGGGATGCAATAACATTAAACTATGAAGAGGTTGAATGGATTACACAACCATATGCAACAAAAACAAATGATGTAAATGATATTATAAATGTAAACCCATATGAATTGCCAGTTCTAAGTGGCAGTGTTGAACTTGATCCTAGAATGGATGTTTGGACAAGAACTGTTCAACTTGAAGATAATATAGTTCGTCAGACAGGTGTTAATAATGTATCTTCATTAAATCTTGATATGTCAGGAAGTGGAAGTCTTGATCTTGGTACAATCAATTTGCCAGAAAGAGAGGGATTTTTGAGAGGTGGCACTGTTACTGGTAATAGATCATTTCTTGCAAATTTCCAAAGGAGAAATGATGTAAGAAGATTAACTACACAGGAAGCACGTGCTGAGTTTAGTGGTAATCAAGGTGCAGGTAGAGGTTTTGCTGTTCAAAGGGACAATATAAGACAAGAGTTATCAGACTCTACAACTATCAGAGGAAGTGCAAGTGATAGTTTAACGATCAGCAATACTGATACTACAATACAAAATAATCTTGTTTCATCAGCAACTGATGATTTTATGAGATCTAGAAACATACAATATGTTTCATCAGGATTTATGGATTATAGTAGAGTTTACTTGTGGATGGATGGGCAACAAATTTTTGATGTTATACCAAAACTATTAGAAATAACACCTACGATTAGTGGAACAGATCCTGGATCGGTAGGAACATTCGAAATTGGAGAAGAGGTTCATGCGTCAAACTCAACTGGAAATGTAATTATGAAATTTAGAGTGTGTCAACCTAACCATAAATCTGGTGCTTATGATAATCCAACTGAAGTTTACAATAGCAATCCTTACACAAATGGATTAGAAATAATTCCTGCAAATTATAGTCAATCATCTGCGATACTTAATGTTGATACAAAATCATTATCAGAAGAAGCACAGGGACAATACTTTGGATATATAACCGAAAATTCATTACTTGTTGGACAAAGAAGTGGTGCAACTGCATATGTAAAAGATAAAAAATTAATTACAGATTCTTTTGGTGATTTGACAGGTTCGATGTTTATCAGAGATCCGCACACAATTCCAGCACCTCAAGTTAGAATTAAATCTGGTGTTAAAAACTTTAAGTTAACTACAAGTCCCACAAATAGATTAGCACCACCAGGACAAGATCCTTCAATCATGTTTGCAGAAACTCAATATTCTGCCATTGGAACATTTGAAGAATGGCAAGATACAGTAACAATAACTGAGAATACAAATACTGTAAATGCAAACGCATCATTCAATGTTGAAGTGGATGCATCACTTGATATTAATACACCAGTAAATAGGTTAGTAAGATTAAATTATGTTGATCCACTAGCACAAACTTTTGTAGTTGGTGGAAATGTACAAGCACCTTCAGCAATAAATGCAAATAGAGATCTAAATGGTGTTTTCATAACCACTGTGGAAGTTTTCTTTGCAACAGTTGATACTGTGACAAATTCACCGATTAGATGTGAAATTCGTTCAGTCACAGGAGATGCTCGACCATCAATGACATTAATCGGAAAAAGTAAAACTCTAAGACCTGTCACAACAAATGCTGCAGGAGAGACAATAACAGTAATAGAGGCAGATCCTGATAGTGCAAGTGTAGGAACCAGATTTACATTCCCAGAACCAATTTATCTAGCACCAGGTAATTCTTATGCATTTGTCCTTGTTGCTGAGAAGAGTGTGGGTTATAATGTATGGACAGGAAGACATGGTGGACAAGCTGTGAATCCTGATACTATTCAAACTGCAGATGAGGGTGCATCATTAATATATTCTACACAATATGGTGCAGGGTCTATATTTAAATCACAAAATGGTGCTTTATGGACTGAAGATCAATCTCAAGATATGACATTTAAATTATATAAGGCAAAATTCACATCATCAAATGGAACAGTATCATTTAATAATCCTGAGTTGAATGAAAGTAATGATTATGTAACTAATTTAAGCAACAATCCAATTAAAACATTCCCTAAAACTGGATCTATAGGTATCACAACAATTAATAGTTCTGATTCAGGAACTACAGAATTAATATCAGCATTAGCACCAGGTCGTAAGATAACTGGTTCTAAGTTAAGTAGCACAGCTGTGATTGTTGGTACAGGTTGCTCTGTTTTAACCGTTCAGACTACTAGAGGTGGGACAAACTATGGTAATGGAACAGAAGTTGGAACATTTGCAATCACAGGTGAAGGAAGTGGATTAACATTAACTTATGTTGTTAATGGAACGTCAATTCCTCCCAATCCAACAGTGATTAATAAAGGAACAGGGTATAAAGTTGGAGATGTTGTAGGTATTGTAACTGCTGATGTTACTGGAGACAAAGGAGAGGGAGCACTTATCACAGTCACTGCAAATGGAGGAATAGACACACTTTATCTAAGTGACATACAGGGTGATAGTGTATCATTCCAAACTGGTATTGGAATAAGTTACTTTAGTGATGCAAATGTTATTACGGGTGTTGGAGCAACAGGTGAAATATTATCATCTAATTTGAATAATTCAGGTAAAAATAGTGGAACGTATTTACAAGTAAATCATTTTAATCATGGAATGTATTCTGCAAATAATAAGGTAGAATTCAGTAATATTGAATCTGATGTTGCACCAACAACAATTAGTGCCACATTGTCTAAAACTGAAACCTCAGTGATTAGTGTTGGATCTACATCCCAATTCACAAATTTTGAAGGAATTGCAGTCAGCGGAATCAACACAGGATATGTAAAAATTGGTTCTGAAATAATTGGATATCAATCTGTTGGAGTAGATGCAACTGGGAATGGAGTATTAAATATTGCTTCTGGATCTGGTAATCAAAGAGGTGTTGATAATACAATTCCGATTGATCATCAAATAGGCACTGAAGTTAAAAAACACGAAATAAGTGGAGTATCTATAAGAAGATTAGAGGTAGAGACACAAGATGTGGATGGACTTGAAATAGATCTTGATTCTTATCATGTTTCTTTTGATAGAACAAAAAATGGTTTAGTGCGTTCTGCTGATACACCAACAATACCACAATTATCTTTTAGCAGAGAAGCATTTGTTGGAGGTAATAATGTGAGAGCATCTAAAAACATCTTATATGGTGCGGTAATTCCTAGGTATCAAGTAATAGCACCTACAGGTGTAGATGGGTCTTCAACGAGCATACAGGCAAGTATTAGAACTGTAACAGGAACAAGTGTAAGTGGAAATGAAGTTTCGTTCATTGATAGTGGTGTTCAACCAGTTCAATTGAATAGATACAACGTTTTGGACACTGTAAGAATGGTTGCTTCTAAAGTAAATGAAAATCAGTATCTATCTGGATTACCAAGAAATAAATCATTTACTACACTTTTAAATATGAATTCAAGTAATGAGGATCTTTCTCCTATAGTTTATATTGATGGTGGTGCAGAAACTGAATTTATAAATCATAGATTAAATAGACCAATTGATTTAGAGTCATATAATACAGATTCAAGAGTTAATACATTACTTTTTGATCCTCATGCTGCGGTTTATACATCAACTCCCGTATTTTTGAGATCACCTGCAACCTCAATTAAAGTATTACTAAATGCAGTAAAAGAGCCAGATTCTGATTTTAGAGTTTTATATTACTTAGATCTTGCAGATTCAAGTGAAATACAACAATCATTTGAACTATTTCCTGGATTTAAAAATACACAGGGAATTGATAATGGTGGAACTTTTACCATTGATTCATCAAAAAATGATGGTAGACCTGATTTTAATGTTTCTAATAGTAGACCAGATGAATTTAGAGAATATCAGTTCACAGCTGAAAATTTACCTGAATTTACTGGATTTGCAATTAAGATAGTTATGTCCAGTTCTAATCAGGCAAAACCAGTTAGAATTAAAGATTTAAGAGCAATCGCAATAGCATGATAAAAGTAGAAGGTCACTCACATCTTTATAGAGATCCTCAATCAGGTGCGATTATCAATTGTGATGATCATGGATATAGACAATATGTCAAATCTTTAGAATCTCGAAATAAACAAAAAAGAGAACTAGATGACATGAAAAAAGATATTGATGAAATCAAATTACTTCTTAAAACTTTGATTGAGGCAAACAACTCATAAATATAAGTAGAAAATATTATTTAAATAGATGGCAGCTGTATATGTTTCGAATTTAATTATCAACGCAGGAGCTGATTTTAATCAAGAATTTAACTTGGTTGAAGGTGATGACTCTGGTGCTTTGAATTTAACTGGATTTACAGTTGCAGCTCAGTTTAGAAAGCATGCAGGTAGTAGTTCTAAAACAGATTTCACAACAACTATTGTAAGTGCCTCTGAAGGAAAGTTACAAATAATATTGACAGCAGCGGATACTGCAACAACAAAAGCTGGTCGATATCAATATGACATTGTGATAACAAATGCAGCAGGTGAGAAAACAAGAGTCGTAGAAGGTTCTGTGCTTGTAAGGGAAGGAGTCACTCGATAATGCCGATCAAAGTCAGAGTTGGTCAATCAGACGCAATTAAAATTTTATCAAGTGCAAGTGGTGGATCTGTCACATCACAAAATGCTACTAATGTAATTGGTGGAATCGCATCAGTTACCGCATTAAATGTAACTGGTATTTCCACATTTGTGGGTAATATTGATGTAACTGGTATTGCAACTGCAGTAAATTTAAATTCAACTACCTTTAACTCAAATAGTTTAAATATTTCTGGATTATCAACGTTTGTAGGAATAGTCACTACAAAAAATGATTTATACGTTGGTGGGAATTTATTTGTAGGTGAAGATTTAACATTTGATGAGATTAATGGTAGAAATCTAAATATCTCAGGCATAGGAACAGTAAATACATTAAATGTGACTGGGACATTGACTGCTGGATTAATCGATGGAGGCTCATTCTGATGGCAAAACCAAGTACTAGACAAGGACTTATTGACTACTGTTTTCGAAAATTAGGTGCGCCAGTTTTAGAAATAAACGTTGATGATGATCAAGTGGATGATTTAGTTGATGATGCTCTTCAATTATTTGGAGAAAGACATTTTGATGGTATTGAGAGAATGTATCTCAAATATCAATTAAGTCAAGATGATATTGATAGAGGAAAAGCATCAGGAACTTCTGGAGTTGGTATCGTAACAACCACTGGAACTTCAACTAACGTAAGTGGTTTAGGAACAATCACATCAAATTTTTATGAAACATCCAACTTTATACAAGTTCCAGATGCTGTTGTAGGTATTGAAAAAGTTTTTAAATTTGATTCAAGTTCAATATCTGGTGGTATGTTCAGTATTAAATATCAATTGTTTTTAAATGATTTATATTATTTTAACTCTGTGAATCTTTTACAATATTCTATGACAAAAAGATATCTAGAGGATATTGATTTCTTACTAACAACGGATAAGCAACTAAGATTTAACAAAAGACAAAACAGATTATATTTAGATTTAGACTTCGCATCACAAGATGCTGACACATTTTTAGTGATTGAGTGTTATCGTGTTTTAGATCCAGATCAGTTCACAGGAGTTTATAATGATCAATTTTTAAAATTATATTTGACTGCATTAATAAAAAGACAATGGGGACAAAACCTTATTAAGTTTCAGGGTGTAAAATTACCTGGTGGTTTAGAGTTAAATGGTAGACAAATATATGAAGATGCAGAAAGAGAGATAGAGGGAATTAGAGAAAGACTCATTTCAGAGTATGAGTTACCTCCTCTTGATTTTATAGGATAGTGAATAATGGCATTAAACCCCTTTTTTCTACAAGGTTCGCAGAGTGAACAGAGACTTGTTCAAGATTTAATCAATGAACAACTTAAAATTTATGGTATTGAAGTAATATATCTACCTCGTAGAATAGTCAAAAAAGATAGCATATTCACTGAATTAGAATCATCAAAATTTAGTGATAATTTTGCTATAGAGGCATATGTAAACACATATGAGGGATATGGTGGTGCTGGAGATATCATGACTAAATTTGGTATGAGTTTAAAAGATGAGTTAATAGTTACAATATCAAAAGAAAGATTTGAAGATTTCATATCACCATTTTTAGTGGGATTACCAGAGGGAGAAATAGAGGTAACAAGTAGACCAAGTGAAGGAGATTTAATTTATTTTCCTTTAGGAAAAAGAATATTTGAAATTAAATTTGTAGAACATGAAAAACCATTTTACCAATTAGGTAAAACATATGTCTATGAATTAAGGTGTGAACTATTTGAACTTGAAGATGAAATGGGTGGATGGGATCAAGTCAGCACAACCACTGAACAAATTGATGACGTGCTGGTTGATCAAGGATATATTACATCATTAAAACTTATTTCGATAGGTTCAACTGCAACATTGGGTGTAACCACTGCGTCTGGATATATTCAAAAAATATTCTTAAATGAGGACGGGTATAATTATACAAAAACTCCTACTATTTCTATAGATAGTGCACCAGCAGGAGGAACAGATGCAACTGCTGTCGCTATTACGACAAGTATAAACAATGTATTTTCAGTCAAAGAAATATTACTCACAAATCCTGGTGCTGGATACACAGAAACTCCAAATGTAACAATAGTTAGTGCAGCATCAACAATAATAGGAATAGGATCAACTTCTTACGGTGTTGGTGCAGCTGCGACAGCTCTCATCGTCACTGACAATTCAGGTATTGGCACAGTCAGTATTGCATCTAGTGGAAGTGGTTATGCTATCAATCCGACTCTAATATTTACTACACCAACATCAGGAGTTGGCACAGCAACAGGAAGATCAATTATAAATGCTGCTGGTTTAGTTACATCAATTCTTATTTCAGATGCTGGAATAGGTTATACTTCTGGAACTGCGATTGGAACAATTACTCCTCCACCAATAATTACAGGAATCGGTACGTATCAATTCAATGAAACTGTAACAGGTTCAAGATCAAATGCAACAGGAAGAGTTAAATCATGGGATGTTACAACAAATACACTCAAACTCGGCACTACAAATGGTACTTTTGTGCCTGGTGATGTTATTGTTGGATCTGCGTCTTCAGCAAAATATAATTTAGATTTTATAGAGTCTGCTGAATTTTCAGATAAATATGATAAAAGTGATGAAATCGAAACAGAGGCAGATGCAATTATTGATTTCACTGAAGGAAACCCATTTGGTACATTTTAATGTTAGGAACTTATTACTATCACGAAATAGTTAGAAAAACAATTATATCTTTTGGAACTTTATTCAATGATATTAGTATTCGTCATGATGATGCTAGTGGAAATACTTACAGTGAATTAAAAGTACCTTTAGCATACGGTCCTTCTCAAAAGTTTCTTGCAAGATTAGAACAACAGGCAGATTTAAATAAACCAGTTGCGATCACACTACCAAGAATGTCATTTGAAATGAATAATGTTTCTTATGATTCATCACGTAAAACTGGTGTCACACAAACATTCAAAGCTTCTGATGGTACAAATGTTAAAAAAGTTTTCATGCCAGTTCCATACAATATTGGATTTGAACTTAATATTCTTACAAAATTAAACGATGATGCTCTTCAGATAGTTGAACAAATTCTTCCATATTTCCAACCATCATTCAATCTGACAGTAGATCTTGTCAAATCTATAGGAGAGAAGAGAGATATACCAATAGTTTTAGATAGTATAAATTTTCAAGATGACTATGAAGGTGATTTTTCTACAAGACGAGCATTGATTTATACTTTGGGATTTACTGCAAAAACATATTTATTTGGTCCTATTGCCGAATCTTCTGAGGGACTCATTAAGAAAGTTCAGGTGGACTATTATGCAAATACAGATACTAAAAATACGAAGAGAGAGGTAAGATATACAGCAACTCCAAATCCAGTAGATGCAGGTCCTGATGATGATTTTGGATTCAGTGAAACAACATCATTTTTCTCAGATTCTAAATCTTATAGTCCAACTAGGCAGGAGGATGTATGATGAATGATTTCAATTCAATTGATAAGGCTTTGAATGTGAAATCTGAAAATATAGATTTGCAAAAACCGATTGTTAAAAACGAAGATTCAAAAAAGACTAATGAAATTGGAAAAGATTATGATTATACAAGAGGTAATTTGTATTCATTGATTGAAAAAGGACAAGAAGCAATAAATGGTATTATGGAAGTGGCAGGTGAAACTGCTAGTCCAAGAGCATATGAAGTTGCAGGACAGTTAATAAAGTCCGTTGCAGATACAACTGACAAACTGATGGATTTGCAAAAAAAGGTAAAAGAAGTTGAGGAGGAGAGTAATAAAACTACAAATAATGTTACAAATAATGCCTTGTTTGTAGGATCAACGTCTGAGTTGTCAAAAATGCTGAAACAAGGAATTCTAAATAATAACGAGGCATCGAATCCAAATAATGAAAAAGTGTAAATCTGGATACTATTATTGCAACACTGACAAAAAATGTAAGCCAATTCCAAAAGGTTATCGCATCGGTTATGGTGGTTTCTTACGCCAAGAAAAAGATGATGACGATACAAATGGTAAGAAAAAAAATGGTAATGGGAACGGTAACGGAAATGGCAACGGAAATGGTGGTGGTAATGGCAATGGTGGTGGAAATGGTAATGGTGGTGGAAATGGTGGAGGAATGTCTGAAGGTTCTCTTCATAAATGGTTCAAAGGTTCTAAATCCAAAGACGGAAAAGGTGGTTGGGTTAATGTAGTCACAGGTGGAACTTGTGC
>Ga0209348_1000253_pt1 | contig 30007 bp, 54 predicted proteins | sample ETNvirenome_2_30_FD_184065 | JGI IMG/M metagenome (GOLD analysis project Ga0209348, IMG submission 184065) | Marine viral communities from the Pacific Ocean - ETNP_2_30 (SPAdes) (version 2) | ecosystem: Environmental > Aquatic > Marine > Oceanic | place: Pacific Ocean | collected 2013-06-22
TAACCTCATATCTATCTTTTGTGAACCTTATGGTAGGTTCGTTTCTGAGTCTATTACGATACCCGCTAAATGATATCCTAACTCCCCAATTTAACATATCTAATATTTGTTTTTTAGTAACCGACTTTTTATTATGTATGAAATCCAATACCTTTTTATATGTATCGGTATCCTCTTTTAAAGTAACCAAGTTGTCAATTGTTTCGTCAAACATATTATTGAATTGGTTTATTGCGGTACTCCATCTACCTTGTTCAAATCTATTAAGAGCTTTTTTAGAATACTTTTCTCTTAGTAAGTCACTATCTAAAAAAGATTCTATAGTATCTACCAATGCATCATCGACATCATAATAGTAAACACCATCGTCACCTGCAAGTTCGTGATAACTTCCATCATCCGAAAATACATAAGGAACACCAACCGACATACCATCAGTAGCAGACACAGCCCAACCTTCATACTTTTGTCTACAACAAACACCAACACGACAAGAAGATAATTTAGAGAAGTAACCCACCCTATCAAACTTTTCATTTGTAATGTATTCTCTTTCTCTACTTTCAGCTAAAGGCACCCATACCTCAAAGTCTTTTCTCTTTTCCCATAACTTATCCATTTGTTTGATAAACCAAGGATAATTTTTATATGTATGTGGCCTGTGATTGTAGACTATAATCTTTTTATCTGTAGTTTGTTTTTCATACTTGGGTGTTTCCCAACCAAGATACTGTGGTTCTAATATGTCATCTAATCTATCAATTACATTTTGATTGAAATACTCTTTTGCATTTTTCAATACTAAATCTTTTTGAGCCTGAGTATTGATACCACACTTACTCATTTCTAAAAGACCAACTATATTATATGCCAAACCAACATTGTAAGAATAATTTGTTATCTCTTTGAATTCAGTCCAATGAGTATAACCTATGATTGCAGGTGATATGTTTGTAGCATTGTATAATAGATTTTTCAAATTACCAGTATGTTCTGGTAGATGGGAATAAACAATATCATAATCATTCTCTTTCCATTTTATACCATTGAATACCTCTTTGTATGGAAAGGCCATTCTCATTGAGTTAGGATAACTAATTTGAGGAGCTATAATCTGTTCTGTGTTTTCGAAATCCAAACTGTTAATATGAGATGGTGATATTATTGTAAAAAATAAATCATCACGTATTTTATTTAACTCCCTAATAATATTTCCAAGAACAACCACATAAGAATCTTTTTCCAAATCCTTTTGAAAGGTTATATTTGGATATACAAGCACTTTGTACTTGTATTCTTTTGTGGTATCCTTTGAATCTGTAAATTGGTATATACTCATTTTTTTAAATCTTTGATAAAATCATCACCATGCTGATTTCCCTTTTGTTTATTTAATGCATCTGACGTTACAACCAAATTATCTTCATGTGTCACACCACCTTTTTTCACTCCCCAAGATCTCGGAATGTAGTGATCTCCAACTGCATCATCTTCTGATAAAGGTAATCCAGTGTAAAAACATTTATGATTCTGCTCATATAGTTTTTTAATTACTTGTCCTCGTGAAAAGTCTTTATCATCAATCTCAACTACACCAAAAGAATCAAAATCTTTATCACTTTTATTCAATTCACCATCAAGTATTTGACATATCGAACCAATTGAGTTTTTATTTTTACCACCAAACAGTTCATCAAATGGGGGCATTTGTTTTCCATTGGGCATCAGTTCATTCGCGTATAGTTTATCTTTAGTGCTACTCCAACTCTTATATATTTCAAAAAACTTGTGTGTATAAATATCCACGTGTATTTTTCCATACTTATTTTTAAGTTCATATCCATATAAAATCATCATCTGAGTTAATACAGGAGTTAATCTTTCTTTATGGATGACATCTACAGACTTCAAAATTGAAAGAGAAAAGTCAATCAGTTCATCAAGTTGTTTCTGTAGTTTATTAAATTGTTGTTTGGTTGAATAATCACCATTTACTGCTTGAACCTTTTTTATCCACTTCGTATGTGCACTTTGTGTAATACCATTTCTGAAAACATTTAAGTACATATAGATAAGTTCAGACAACCACTCATCTATTTCCATTCTTCCGTTCAAATTAAATGACTTTGAAAAATTGACTAGCTTCTTAACAACCTTCTTACCATTTTTAGATGGTGTCGTCACCACTTCAAACAAATCATGATTTTCAAATCTGGCAGTGTCTCTGATGTAAGCAGAAAGAAATCCTCTGACTGCATTTCTTATTTCTTGTGGTTTCATTTTGTTAGTATTATTCAGAATATTAATAAATAAATCTGCGGTTAACTGGTCTGTTAAGTTTTCGTACCATACACAAGAAATTCTGTAATTGAAAATTTTATCGTAGATATTTTTGTGATTCTGTCTCAACTGATGTACAGACAATCCACCGATATCGATTCCATTTATAATCATATCATTTTTAGGTAAATTAAATTCACCTTTTAAAAAACAAATAGGAGCTGAAACTCTTTGTTGTCCGTCTATTAGTTCATAGTAGTAAACTTCTCCTTTCTTGATAACCCTTATATGAATCTGAGGAATTTTTGCAAATGGCTTCATTAAGATAGTTCTCAAAATTTCTTGTTTCCATTCTTCAGTAGCTACTTCCTCACGTTGATATTCTCTGGCACCTGTTTCTAAAACATTAGTATTTGAACTATCAAACAGCCACTCAATCGTAACATCTCCATTTGTACTATCTGGTTCACTTGATTTTCCAAATTCTAATTCAACTATTTCACATTGTAAAAAATTTTTTTTCATACTAATTTCCTTTTTTTCAACATTAGAAGCTACAAAAGAATTTGCATTATTGTCAATACTTTTTTTAAAAAACTTACCGCTTTTTTTATTTATCTTTAATGATGGTTTTTTTATTGATTCTTTATAACGTTGAGATGTTTTTATCATCTACCTACTTCTCCTAAGTATTGTTTTTTAGTTCCTTCCCAAGTCTTTCCTACGATATCACCATAGAAAAGCACCTCAGGCTTAAGTTTATCATTATCATATAGTTTAACATAACGCCTGATGGCTTTTGGTTTCCACCAATTCATTATGTAATCTATATCATTTTCAAATTTTGGTTTCATTCTTAAATCTTTATCTTCAATTTCATTTCTCAGATATTCTAAACCATTGTCATACATATTGGCAAAGAATACACCTCTATGAAATCCATGTTCATAATCCTTACCTTTTATACCTAAGTGTTTGAAGATACGATTGATAGTATTTTGTTTAGGGCCTGTTTGACTTTGTGCCTTATCAAACTCTTCCCTATAATTTTCTTTCAACCAATTGGCCCATACAAAGTAAACATCATCATCTGGTTTGATTGCAATCTTACCAGCAGATTCACCAAGTGTTTTCCAATGTGGTATACCATTATACTGTGAGTGTACACCATAAAGCGATGTAGTGGTTACACCAATTAGAATATCATTATATTGTTCATACCATTTATCACGAATGGTAGATGATGTTGTCAATGCTGCAATTAGTTTACCACCTAAGAAATTAAAACCAATAGGTTGAGTACAAACTATTGTAGAAGCGATAGCGGTATTATTTAGTTTATGGTCGACAAATTTATTGTCCTTACTCCAACCAATATAGTCATCACGAACTTTGATTGACGTAACATCAGAACCTAATGATACTAAACCTAATATTTTATCTGTAACCTTATCTCTTATAAAATACTTTTGATTACGACCAGGATTAGCACTCCAATCCATAGTGTGAATTAACATACGATACATAGTCCAATTACTAGCATCATCAGATGGAACAAATACAACCTCTGGTTCTATAGATTCAATTTCTTTTATGGTTAATTCTTTATTTGTAATATCGGTGGGTTTCCAAAGTCTGTTATAATATTTAGGAAAGTTTGTAACTTTATTCCTCATATTATATTCATTCTTATTGAATTCTTGCCACTTTTTATATAAGGTTTGTTCTTGTACAGACATAGACTTTAGTAAGTCTAAGTTAGATATGAACTTTGTACGCTCAGCGTCAAAGTCGAATTTTGGTTCATCAAAAAATTTATCAAACATATTTTAGTTAATTATCAATCGTTAAATAGCCTTACTGGCCGAAAATTTTGAGCGGTGGGTAGGAATCGAACCTACACCTTTTCGATGGAATCGAAACGTCTTACCTCTAAGACTTCCACCGCATGTATAATAATATATATCTATATATTTTCTCAAATACAATTTTTTTTTCACTTATGTAATTCCAACTGAGTGGAGCTGACAGGAATCGAACCTGCGACCTCTACAGTGCAAGTGTAGCGCTCTCCCAACTGAGCTACAGCCCCATAATCAAAGAGTGTCTCCAACTTAATCCACATTCCTAGGATGGCAATTATCAACCAATGTGGAGAACGCACTATCAGCGTTCGACGCTCGAGAATCATTGGAGTACACTCTTAAAAATCTCCTGGTGCTACTTGGAAAGTATTCAAACCTAGATCTCTCCACATCTTCACAACCTTATCTCTATCATCCACAACCAAAAAGACATCATTGATATCTACAAAGGTATCCAACATTTTCTTCTTCAAAATTTCATCCGGCATAAATCTCATATCAGGTGTTGCAGGATTACCATCTGCAATAGGCCAGGATGAGTCTTTGAACTTATCAGGTCTCATAACCAAAAGGTCGAAAGGAACATTGTGTATTTTCAACCAATCTCTAGTAGCAAAGAAACCTCTATCGTTTCTACCTGAGAAGATTACAATTTTAAATCCATCAGCATGAAACATCTGAGCCATTTTGATTACTGGTACATTTGGTTTATCCCAATCCATAATAGAAGTAGGTGATGCGAATATATCCCAATCCAACCTACCATTTGGTTTTAAAGATTTATTTCTCCTGATGTCAATGTCAGCAAGAGTACCATCCAAATCAAATATTACTGTTTTTTTGTTCATTATTTCCTCTTTCGTTACCCCTTAAGCTACGAAGAAAATGCAATACGAGTCAAGTCTTTTTTTCAACTTCTTTGTGGAATTACTATAAATTCTTCAACAAAATTTCCCAACTCTTCAATACCCTCACTTACAAGTTCTGCAGTTACAAAAAAGCTTGTAAGTTCACCAGCGGCTCCAGCAGTAGTCGCAGAGGCAATCTGACCTTGAATTAATTGTATTGTAGATATTACAGCTTGAGTATCATTCAATCCTAACGAAGCTGGTGGTCTAGTTGCCTGTGATGGTGTAAGTACTATTTGAACCTCAGTTATTCTTGCAGATGCTTCAGTTAGAGCCGATACAGTAGAACTTATTCTTTCACCGTAAGTACTTGGAAATGCCTGAGCTACCTGCGATGGTGCTAATGCACCTTTTATCAATAACAAGGCTTTTTCCGAATCTGGTAACAATATACTTGCCATATTAGTTTCCTAAAATTTGTGGAGCTGGCGGGAGTCGAACCCACGTCTTATTATATCCATTTGTTAAGTCATTCACAGCTTAGTTCAGTTTCAAATGAGTAGATACTGACAAACCACTTGTAACTTTGTTCAGAGTTACCAACTGGCAGTTTCTTTAATCACTAACTTCCCTCTAGCTAAAGTGAGTTTGTCTAACTTATTTTATGACCGAGTGTTAGACAACTCAGTATCTTACGCAGCGTATGAGTAAGATGATTGATAATCACCGATTGGTGCTTGAGAGTAATCATACTCTGCAAGATGCCAATCTACTACCAACCCTTCGAGCGAATTATCGCCATTTGAGTGTAGTGAGTCTTTTGTCACGAGATATTGACTCAATCTCTGCTGCACTTACTAAACTGATGATAATAATCGATACCATTTCAGCCCCATATTAAATATTCCATCCCATTATAATAAAATGAAAATATAAATAACCAATAATAAATATCAGAAATAATTTGAAATAATCAAAAAATTCATCTTGTCTGGTATAGTTTACTGGTCTTGGTTTTTTTTCTACTTTATCCCAATCTCCTAATCTACCCATTATATAATCTCCATAAACAAAATATTGCATAAAAAAATATATAACTCATACCAGGAATAAATATAAAGTAAACAAACACATTTGGCCAATCCAATCTTCTTGACTTTAATTCAATCGACATACCTTCAATCCAATTCGATGGTGTTCTTTTACCAAACATATTTTTAATACCTTCAATCATATAATAAACCCAATTTCTTTTCACGCCGACCATTTAGAGTTTTTAGTTTTTTCTTCCGCATCTTCCTTACCTTCATATAGCCAACGAATATACCATCTAACTCTCGCACCTAGTTCCATATCGTTAGGATATTTCTCAACCATATCTTTTATGATTTTTCTTACACTTTTCATTTTTAACCTTAAACTTTTAGTTTTGTTTTTTCTTTATCACTAAAATTACTGAAGTATTTAGTGCCTTTTAGTTTTTCGTGTGAATCACTAAAATGTTTTCTACCAGCAACATTAATTAAAAAGTAAGGTGCTTTTTTTCTTGTAGCCTCACCAGCTGCTGTAAAATCTTCATACGGCGACAAACACAATGCTTTTAGGCCTGTATCCTTAATCGCCTTCTGTAAAAACTTTTGATATTTTGTTCTTTCCACATCCTTCCATTTGATATGTTCGGTATCCATACAAACAAATAAAGCTGAGTCCCTTTTTGATTCTGTAAAACTATTGAATAAATCATAGAAACTTTTTTCATCGGGCTTCCATATTTCTACAAACAGATTATCCTTTTCTAGCTCGGCTTTCAAGAATGGACATACTGGCATGTTGGAAAAGGCTTTATTAGGTTTTTGTAGATACTTAAAGTATTCTTCAGCTTCTAATACTACCTGCCAATCTTCTTTGTCAAATAATTCTAACTGATACATGTAACTCTCAAATATTCCTGGAGAACCTTATCATCAGGTTTTATTTTTGTATTGTTGTTCTGAAATATCTCCCACGAATCCTTAGCATACTTTCCTATACCATACAGTTCATCTACCGATTTAAACCCACTTATATATCCAGCACTCATTAATCGAAGAGAGGTAGCTCTACGATTGTACAGTCCTAATGGTTTTAGTATATCGGCTAATTCTCTATGACTAGCATTCATCATATCTTTTGGTGTAGGATACTTTTTGAATAACTCATCTCTAATTGTATCAACTTGTTTTCTATTTGTTAGATTTAGTAACATACAACAAACCAACATCTTCCAACCATCCGATTGATATATTTCTTGTAGAAGGGGCCTTACTATATCTCTAATTTTCATTCTTTAATAAACCACCCATCATTCAAAAACTTTTGTGCCTTTTTGTATTTCAACACCTTAACAGCATCACCTTTTTTAATTGTAACCAATTCATTACGACCAATCTTCTTTTCAGTTCTTTTTACTGTTGTATCAACTTTTCTGTCTAAGATTGTAATTCCATTTAAGTGATCGATTTCATGTTGAACACAAACAGACTCTAACAATCTTAATTGTTTATCCTGCTTGCTATCATTGGCTTCCCAACTACCCTTACCAGTTTCACCTGTTTCGACACCTGTAAAAATCCAACTACCCTCTATCTGTTCCGTTTTTACTTCTATAGTTTCATATCTTTCAGTATGTATTCCTTTATCTGGATAAGATAAACAACCCTCATAGTATGGTATTTTATTATCTTTAGATATAATCTTTGGATTAATAAGTATTAGAGGTTCACGAACATTTACCACTGCGACTTGAGCATCAATACCTACTTGATTAGCCGCTAATCCTATACCATCTCCTCTTTCTACAAGTATCTCAAAAAGCTCTTTCGCAATTTTCATTCCCTCTTCAACTGTAACTTCTCTCAGTTTTCTATTGATAACAGGATTATCATGTTTATTACAATCGATAACTTCTCGTTTGAGATAATGTGATATTTTGTACATCTCAGGTGTATGCTTACTAGCATAACCTTTTAAATCATCTGGATCGATTTTACCTGTACCCAAATCAAATTCGTATGGTTTGATATCTTTTATATCAATTTTCATCTAATCTCCAAAATTATGATTTAGAAAATCTTTTTGTTTCTTTACTGCTTTTTTAAGTGCAGCTTTTTTCTCAGCTTCACGTGCCAAAAGAATCTCTTCTTTAGTTCTACGCTTAGTTTTCTTTTTGGGAACAATTTTAGTAGGTTTGAGAGTCCCCTTTAATTTGGGTTGTTCCACACCTTTATGAAATACTGTTCCATCTTTATCGACAAACTCATTCATAAAGTGCCAACCAGCAGGTCTACCGGTAGAAACCTTTTTTGGTTTCTCTTTTGGTATTCCAACCATACCCATTACAGCCCTACTACCAATTACAGATTTAGCATTAGTGCTAACGTTGGCAACAGGTTCACCTGTAATTTTACAATCCATGTATGCTACTCCATCAATGAAGTAACCACCATTTTTTTCGAATGTACTTTTTGACATAACTTATCCTTTTTCTGTGCTCACCCAAGGTAATTTGAAGATGTGAGCGTTGGTGAACTTATACGGCTCAACACCTTTTGATTCTAAGATATCTACGACATTAACCCATTTAGGATTCATAGTATCTCTTACTTGATATACACCATCTTTATGTCCTGCATCTTTGATTAAGATGAAATCACCATAATCAAAAGCTCCACCCCAACGTTTAAGAAGGTTACGAGACAGTGCAACAAATTTATACTCTGAAGCTTTGTGTACCCTTATACGAGTACCATCAGCTGTAATATCAGGCGTATCATCACATTGTATCTTATCAGGTTGATACATTGTGACATCTACAATAACACCATGCCTTTCATATTCAGACAATCTTTTAATCAAACCTTTATTACTGACTCTTAGTTCAGTAATTTGTTTTTTATACATATCGTCATATTTTTTAAACATATTTGTCGAAAAGAATCCATTAATCAAAGTAATGGTAATCACTGCGACATAAGCACTTTTTGTTGAAATCATATTTCTTACCTCTCAATTACTTATTAAAGCTACAAAAGAATTGCAATACAAGTCAAGTCATTTTTTTTCTTATTATTGCTCCCTTTGGTACGGGTAATTCTTCTTGTTCGCCAGTTTCTTCATTTATTGTGATTGGTGATTCAACTTTCTCTTTCTTCTTTTCACCATATACCTCCCACCACTTTTTCTTTGTGGTAATGTCGGAATTGGAACTTGTAGGTTTGGATTTTTTCTGATCTAATAAGGTTACATTGTAACTTATCACAAATATGACTGCCATCGGATCAAAAACAAATATAAGCACAAAGATAAAAAATTTAACTACAGTATCTACATCGGTATCAAATACTTTTGCTAGGTAAATAGCAGGTCCTACTTCTACTCCTGTTTCTATTATTTGTACTTTTAAATCTCCAACCTCACTTTTAAGATTTATTATGTCTTCATTAATTTTGTTTATTTTAGGTTGATATTCTTCTCTGAGTTTTCTTTTAGCAGTTCTGTAGTTATCAGGTAACTCAGATACAGCTGCTTCTAACTCCTCTTTCAAAAACCTTTTATCATCTTGTAGTTGTTCTAATCTATCTTCTTTATATAGTAATGCAGTAGTTTCTTTTTCAAAAGATACTGTAGCACCTTGATAGGCATTGGATAGGAATCCAAATATACCAGCCGAAGTAATTAGAATTAGTATTATGGTTGCTATTGTCATATATACTTTATGAAAAGGATTTATGTCTTTCCAATATCTATATAAGAACGAAGCGGCTACTAACTTGCCGAACTCTAATGACCCAGCCATTATAATTACAGCGGTTTGAGCACCTGCAAATAACTTTGATAATCCATAAACCGAAAAGAAAGCAGCACTTCCAGCTATTGATAAGGCTGAAAATCCTACTAACTTATTAAATGATTTAGTATTTTCAAACATTTAGGTTCTCCTGTATATTAGTAATAAATATACCTAACCTACTTTATCTCTTCAAATTCAGCATCTATGATACCATTACATACATAATAAACATTTCCGTTCTTTAGAACGGCATCAGCCAATCTCCACATTCTTTTTAATTCATCTACACTAAAACCAGAATCTACCGACACCGTTCCAAGAACATAATACAACCTATCGTTAGTCGAAATTAATTTATTACTTAATTTTGACAACGCTTTTCTTTGGAAGTGCGGGTTCTATCTTTGGGATTTCGATTGATAAAATACCATCTTTAAAATTAGCAGAGATATTATCTCCATCTAACATATCACCTAAAGTGAATTGTCTTTTAAAAGATGAGTGCTTTAACTCACGACGCAAAACTTTTGCTTTGGTTTCATCAAAAAATCCATGTGATTTTTCACCAGATACAGTTAATACACCTTCTTCAACTTCTACATGTAAGTCCTTTTTATCCAAACCAGGTATTTCTGCTATCACACCAATTTTATCATCGTATTCATATACGTTGACTTTTGGATATGCAGTATTTGAGAATGGATTAACTCCAACCTGCTGATTGATTTCAGGAAAAGATTTTCCTACAATCTCATCAAACATTCTATCAAAAGGTGTTAAAAAGGAATCTCTATCGATTACGGGTAAACCGCGATGAAAAGTAACTTTAGTCATTTTATTTCTCCAGTTGTTTACTATTTAGTCAAACTTGTATCCTCACTTTGAGCGATACAACCATATGTTACAATATCTATACCACATTCGTGCGTATGTCATATTGTATATATAAATATTAGGTTATCTGTAAAAAAACCATTTTTTCTGTAAAAAAGTCACACCAGACGAAAGTAGAGCGGGTTATCAATCTTTGAGAAATAAAAATATCTCCACCCATCTTAAATATGCTCCCCATTCTTTCGGTGGTATGAACTATATATAAATATCATCATACTATTTTTTTATAATAGACTCTATTTTATTTTTTGTAGCCTTATCACTATATTTCCATTGATATGCAATAGTTGATTTATACTCATCAATGGTATCTTTCAAATCATCAACAACAACTTCATACGTCTTAGTATTGATATCTTTTACGACATCGACATTGTAAGTTTCCGCCATCTCCATCAAACCATTCAAATCGTTTTGCTCAACCATATCAGTTAGTTGATTAAAAGCTTGTTTATTACCAAGCGGTTTATCAGGATGTACTTTACTAGCTATTTTTTTATATATCTTATCTAAGTTTTTACTCTTAGATTTTTTTGATTTTTGATTTTGTGGAGCTTTTTTGTTTTCCAATTTCTCTTTAAAACAATTATTGAATTCTAACAACGCATCCTCAAATAAACCTCTGATGTATTGTGACTCTAATTTTAAAAACTTTACCTCTGCTTTGAGTTTGTCTAAATATAACTTATCATTCATTCAGGTATTTCTTCTATTCTATATTTCCTATTCGCATCAGAGGATTGTAATTCATCTTTTTTGGTAACCGCAGAAGCTGATGCATTACTCCCACTAAATTCCCAAAGTGTATCGCTATCATTTAATTGAGCAACCCATGCAGTAGAATCTGGCGGCCATATTCCATGTTTAAAATCCCACCCTTCAGGTTTAGTCATAAATGTTTTTATTATTCTATATTTAGCCATTTAGACTTCCAATGCTCTACGAAACCATCCAAAGTAGAACTTTTCTAAGTCAGGCTTTCTAGTTACTAAATCAGCATAATACTTTACTCTGTATGCTCTAACTCTTTGTAGCTCTACACCATCCATAGCGGCAATAGTTTTAGGGCCCATACCACCATCTATGACTAAACCAGCTCCTTTGGCATTAGCAGCTCTTTGCATAATCTTGACTGCTCTACCTCTACCTTGGTTTACACACATATCGAAATAGATGTGTCTTAAATCTTTAGGTAAACTTTCTACTTTGTTCTTATCCCAATAATGTTCTTTGTAAATTTCTTTTGCTCCATCTTTTGTTAGGTTAGCAATATCTACATCGGGATGACTACGCTTAGCTATGCCAAAATTAGTCTCTCCACCTGGATCATCAGGATCATTTACATATCCACCTTCGTGGTGTAATACTACTTCAATTATTTCGTCAAATTCTACTAACATTATTTTCTCCTTTACTACTGTAGCTTATCAACTGATTACTTAGTAAACCTTGTATAGTATAATATAAAGATGGATTACGCTTCAACAACTCTTTGAATTCTGGTTGTTTCCACATCAAACATTCAGTATTGTGTTTTACTACACAATCGGCAGTTGCTGACTTTTCTGTTAGAAATGACATTTCACCAACAAATTGTCCATCTTTCAGTTGAGCCACTTTCTTACCTTTTACTTTAACATCAACAGTTCCGTTATATATTAAAATCAAATCCGTTACTAAATGATTTTCTCTGATTAGAGTATCTCCTTCTTTGAATTTTTTCCAATTAGCTATCTTTGTAATTTTAAGATATTCTACAGGACTTAAATCTTTGAAAAGAGTTTCATACAACTCTTTATCTTTTGGTGCCATCTTAATTGGTCGTTTTTCATATATGATAACAGCAATGTGATAGAGGTTAACAATAACAAAAACAATATTCCAATTGATAGCCAACCACATTGGTTCAACCGGTATTATATAATTATATAATACTGAGAAGAGACTCGCCAGTATAGATACAACTCGTAACCATAAGATGTCCTTGACCAGAAAAGAAAAGGCTATTAATCCAAATGCTAAGTGACCAGCTATACTTGCTATATTCATAATTAATCATCCGCATGTTCTAAAAGTTTATTGTCATTTTCTTGATTATTAAACCAGAAATCAATTACTTTAGCAAATGAACCAACGAATCCACCTAGCATTAATAATAAAATTTCTTTCCAACCATCTGTAACATCCTTACCCATAGCCATAAAGTATATCATTAATGCAAGTATAAAAGAAAACAAACCAACTACAGCAATACTGACAAACCACTTTCGTGATTGTCTATACTCCATGATTTCTACTAACTTAGTATTAATAAAATGTTTTTGATCTATAACTTTATCCTCATGTCCACTATATAATTTTTTACCTGGCATAAATTTCTCCATTATACAAATATAAATATAACGGATTATAAAGAATACTCTATTCCTATCTTAGCTTTATAAAATTCAGTACCTTTTAGTTTCGATACTTCTCCTAAGTTATACAATCTAACTTTATCTGTCAGCTTCCAACTAACTTTAAATTTATTTTCATACTCAAAACTTTTTTCAGGTGGAGCATACCCATCAAAAGAAAATTCAACATCTACCTTTTTCCAATAAGTTTTTTTATTGGTATACCCTACTGATGCAAATGTTTCATATAGTTTCAAAGTTTCGTCAATGGAACGAGTTGTGAATCCCCAAGTTGTTCCTCGCCATTCTTTTCTCCAATCCAACTTTGCATATTTAACATTCTTGCTTTCTTTATTCATATATTCTGGTTTGAAGTAAACATGATTTTCTATTTTAACCCAAACTAAATCATCAATATACTTAGTCCCCAACTCTCTTTCCCATTGACGATTGAAATAATAAGCTGGGTGACTAGCACCAATACTGACTTCGTAGTCATCAGGGTTAGGTTGCACATTTGGTGTCCTAACTGCAAACGAACTGAATAACATCACACCAGCTAATAAACTATCCAACATTACTTTAATCTCCTATTGAAAAAATCATCTATATAACATTTACCTGCATACATAATCGCCAACCATAACGATATTTCGAATACCTCGCCATATCCAAGATAATTTAAAGCTTCTATATCCATTATTTTCTCCTAATTGTGTTTATGATTTGATACCCAGTAAAGATACTTTTTACCATTATACATAGCTTTTATTACTTCCCATTTTCTATGTATTGTACAAAACATGGTTCTTTTTCTCTGATGGGATATGTTAACTTCTTCTCTGTATGTATGTTCTTTACCAACACCATCTGTTATTCTATATCCCCAAGCCTTAATAATATATTCTTCAGGTATTTCCTCATGGAACTTACCATCTATGTAATATACTGTAGTATTAAAATTGATAGCACCATTTGGTGAATTTGTACAGGATATAAAAGTTAGTAGTAAAAAACTACTTAGGAATTTCATTTACGTTTTTTACCCATTGTTCTGAGGGTCTATTTCTATTATACTCACTAACCAACCTATCACCTTTTAAATCTTCAGCGAAGTCATGTTGTTTATCTTCATCCTCCTCACCAATCATTACAACTTCTTTTATATCAGTAGTCAAATACGAATTTATTTTCTTGATTGGAAATCCTGCTGTATCAAGAGGTTTACCATCTCCATCATATTTTGCAAATTCCCCTTTTTCTTTTTTTCTTTCCTGTACAGTTAAAACTCTAATCATCTCATCCCATCTTGCATCTCTTTCATCACGTCTTCTCTGAACATCAGGTCCCCAATTATCCATAAACTCGTCTATTCTACTTTCTAACTTATCAATCCTTTTTTCCATCTCCTCACACTTTTCACGATAGTTTTGTGGCTCATGTGATAATTTCTCTAAATCAGAAATACGTTTTTCTAAGGAATTACTATCCATCTCGTCTATTCACCTTTCTTCTAGTGCGTTTACGTTTTGATTTTTTCACTCTACGATCGATACCATCCCTTCTATCACCTAAAATAAATCTGATGACATCATCCATAACTTTTTCTAATTTATTCATCTTTAGACTCCTCTCTTGATAATCTTACAGGTGAAGACGAAAGTTGCTGTTCTTTGATGTACCATATTTTACCCATCTTATCTTTAACTCTCCAATCACCATTACTTTCTATATTTTCGAAATCTACTAAATCATCTTTATAAAGAGTTCCATTGACAGTTGATATTGTTTCTGAAACTCTATAGCTTTTTTTAGTCATTTTCCCTGTCCTCGTCGTTTCTTTTTGAATCTTTTACTACCTACTCTAGTAGAAAATTTTGTTCCACGTCCATAACCTTGCCTAGTCTTTTTTCTACGCTTTTGTTCTTTAGATTCATTGTTAAAACTTTTCGCCTTTGCCATTATCCCTCTTCCTCCATAGAATCCATCAAGTGTCTCATATCAGAAAATGAAGTAGTATCACTTTCTTTTATTAGTACAGAAAATTTTTCATCTTTTTTTAACAATTCTAATATTTGATGTATTCCCTTTGATATTTCAAAGAGTTCACTTTTTATTTTTTTGATTTCCCTTTGCATTGGGTTTATCGACATTTTTAACTCCTACATAAATTTCGTCATAACAATTTAAACATAACTGACCAGCACCTTCAATATATCCTATTCTAAAATGAATATGGTCCGTTCTATTATAAATAGTCTCTTCATTACAGGAAACACAATTATCTTTCATTAGTCACTTCTCGAAGTTTACCTAAATCAGCATGTTCCATATGTTTGAGATACTCAATTGCATCTTTTTTAGTTTCTGCTACAAATGTGTAACCTTCATCGGTTGTCCATTTTTTATAGTGGTCGAACTGACCTTTTTTTTTCTTTGGCATTGTAACCTCTTATCTTTTTTTTCTAAAATTTATTATCGGAGGACCAACTTTTCGTTTTAACTCCAATAAAGATATTTTTTTTCCCTTTGCTTCTAATTTAATCTGTTTCACAGGCTATTCCTGAGACACCTCATAAATCTTTTAACAACTCTATTAATGATATGTGGTTTTGAATAATTCCTCATCATTAAGAGAATAGCCTGACTCCGCACGACAGATTCTTCTCTTTCACTCATTTTTTAACTCCCAAATATTTTTTTCTTCTCCCCATGATACTCATAAGCATGTCCATGTTCTTTCAATAATTCGTTTACTGACTTTTCATGTCCCTTAACAAATAACTCTCCAAGTACACGACCATACTTACCTTTACCATGTGATATGATTGAAAACTTACCTTCATCTGAATTTTCTAAAAGGTCTTTAGTGAAGGCTTTTGCAGCAAGACCTTTTTCTTTTTCTTCTAAATCTCTGGTTCTACTTTCCCAAGTATCAACACCATAAAATCTGATTCTGTTTTTTACCCAAACATCAAATCCTAAATCAATCATAGCATCACAAGTGTCACCATCGACCACTCTAACCAACTTACAACTATATCCATGTTTCTTTACTTGTTTACCCATAACTTATCTCCCGAATTGTACACCAATCTGGTTTGCACAAATTATTAAATTAGAATCAAACTTACAACTATTGTGTGCATTTAAAATATGCATAGCTTGACCAGATGTTATCTTCTTATTATAAATATTACCTTTATAAGAAAATACATCACCATTACTATTAGCTATACCTGATACAAATTCTAGTACAGTTTTATACTGTAAATATGCTGTATAATTAGGTGGTAAATTTTTCGTCTTATGTGCAATTACCAAAAATGTTTCGTAATCACTCCACGTTTTTTTCTTCATCGTTTACTCCATCCTTTTAATTTTTGTAGGGGGCCAGGAAAAAGGAAAAAACCCGACCCCCATAGACACCAGTATGGTGTCTCAGAGAGAATTAAGAATCTAACTCTTCTTCATTGAATAAGTCATCGGAAGAACCATCAGAAACATACTTTTGAACTAACTGCTTTACATAAGTTCTTTCAGACTCAAGTCCACCGTCATCAGAAAACTGAGGATAGACAGTAACTTCAGCTGCTTCATCCAATCTGAAACCATCGAAGAGTAGTCCAGCAATCTCAACCGAAGTTCTGGTTGAAATACCAGTTGACAACCTACCTGACTCAGACTTAGCCTCATTACGAGTCAAAGTTGAAATCTCAGCAACAGACTTTAGTAAGTCTGAATCAACATGAGGGAACATATAGTTAAGTAAACCATGTTCTTCTTCAGAGTTCAACACATCCATCTCAACAATAATGAATCTATCCATTAGAGCCTTATCCATAACTCTGGTTGATGTATACTCATTTCCAATATTAGCAGTAGCGACAAAAGTAACACCTTCAGCCACATTGATAGTGTCTTGACCATCAGACTCATCAAGTCTGAGATATCTCTGACCACTATCTAAAACTGTCATTAGAATATTCCAAGCATCAGGATGGGCTCGACTCAACTCGTCCAATAGGATAACTGCATTTGGAGTTTGAATCGCTTTGACAAACAGAGATTCTGAAAAGTAAGTACCCTTCTTCTTATCAAAGTGTACATTACCAATCAAGGTGGCTCTGGGGTCTTGAGTTGCACCCAAGTTGAAGTAGAAGTCTGGTCTGTCAAGTGAGTTAACCAATGACTTAGCTGCCATTGTCTTACCACAACCCGCAGGACCTGTCATCAGAATATTCTTACCACGAACAGCAGAACGAACTAAGTACTTCCACTTTAGTTCTTTCATAACTAAACCTTGTGGCTTGATGTTATATGAAGTGTGAATGAAGTTCAAAACTTCCTCATGATCGGTAGGGATGTCAATACCAGTGGTATCGATTACTGGTGCGGTGGAAGCCTCAAAAACTGACATCGGAACTTTCCACCAAAAAGTTTTACCATTTTTATTGACTCTTTGTTCAAGAGCCATACCTTTTTGGAAGGCACTTTTCCTAGTACCATTACCAATTTGGGATGTGTATTTATTACCATCAGCATCCCATGCATTATATCGGTTACCCGACATTTCTATTTTTACAACAACGTTTGACATATTGTTTTTTCCTTTTGTTAAGTTGTTTGTTTTATCTCTCAAAATCATACCTTAAGCTACGAATAAAATTGCACATGAGTCAAGTACTTTTTTCACTTTTTTTAAAGTTTTTTGATAATTCTCCATATCGCAAATATGTGAATAAGTCCTTTACAAATTGTGTATGGTCTGTTGAATCATTTTCTCGACACTCTTCAATATAGTCTGTAATCAAATTTGTAACCATATCCCTAACCATTTTTGAATGTAATAAAAAGCCCATTTACGATTTCCAAAATCTAATTCTATAGCTTGTTGTCGCAAATGCTTCCCAAGTGCATTCTTTCCATTTGCATGTCCAATATTGTTCAAAATGTTTCCGAGTGGATGGAATCATTTTCCACCCACAAGGACACATTGGTGTGTTTAGTTTTCTGTTGTGTAACCATTTTAAAACCTTAGTAATCATTACTTCTGTAAGAATTTCTTATTCATTGTTTTAGCGACTGGAAGGACAGATGTTACATCGATGTACTCAGCATCAGTACCATACATTTTTGTGAATGTACCTTTTTCATCACGAGAGTCATATCTACCACCGATAAAGTAACTAAGAACTTTTACACCACGACTTTTGATTTCCTTAACCATTTTAGAAGTGTGATTGATTGCCGTATCCCAATTGTAATCAATATCATCATTTGAAAACATCGGCATCCCATCGGAAAAGTTTAGAAAGTATGAATCCTTATCATTTGAACCAACTTCGATTTCTTTCATCACAGCCTCAAAACATAAACCTTCTGGTGTAGTACCTGCAGGATGTAATAAGGGAAATAGATTTTTGATTTTGTTAATTTTGTCAATTCTAGAATCATAAGCAATTAACATTAGTGGGTAAGTCTTTCCACCTCTACCATATCTACTACTTGAATTTTGAGTACTTCTGTATGAGATAACCAAATCAACATTGTTTATCATTGAACAAGCCTTAGCGATTGCGACTACTGCAGTTTGAGTATTTCTCCACTTATCTCCACCCATCGAACCACTAGCATCAACTGAGATGTGAAGAAAAGCATCTGAATATTGTTCTACAAAAGAAGTGTGAAAAATTCTATCATTACCAAAACCTAACTCTGCAATCAATCTCTTATCGATTCTACCACTATCTTTTCTAGACCACTTAGTCTCACGAGACTCACCACGAACCTGAAGCTTTCTACCTAAGATAGTTCCCATAACCAAACCCTTATTGATAGCTTCTTTGTTTTCATCACGATACCAAGAGTATGATGGATTAGAAATCATACCGATTGTATCAGACTCAGCCAAAGCTTTGTTGAACTTTTTAACCATCAAAACCTTAGTAGGAGTCTTTTTACCAGTCCATCTATCAGTAACACCAGCGACATCAACGTAACTCATACCGGATGATTCAACAGTATCCATAGCCGCCTTATCTTTCTTAGTCAACTTTTTCTTTTGAATATCACCATCCATAAATTTCTTTTGCTTTTTAATTGCATTCTCAAGTTGCTTTTTCTGATTATCTGATAATTCTGGTTTATCGGAAGATTGTTGAGATTGAGAAACAGATTCTTCAGAAGAATCTTTAGTATCATTACTATCACCAGAGGAATCTAAAGATTCATTACCGTTACCATCATCAGATGGTTGTGGAACTTGATTACCATCAATTTTTGACTTTGGAGTAATGTTATCTAAAATGATTTGATAAACTTTACAAGCGATGTAGAAAGACTCACTGGTTGAAGATAATGTTTTTACTTTAGTAAAGATAGTATTGTATATTTTTCTCAAACCTGGTAGAGCATCTAAGTCTGAATTCTTATTAGTAAGATTGATAATTCTGAACATATAGGAATCTAAATCTAATGAAGTGTATTCAGTAGTTAAGAGAGCCTTATCAATTACTTTTGAATGAAAATACTTATCATACATTGAATGATAGTAACCCTTATAACCAGGTGAGTTTGAAAATACGAAATAATCAATTCTCCTATCCTCTACATAATTTAGTAGGTTTTTAACATCTGTAAAATATTCAGTACCAAGACTATTTGATTGATCGACTATAGTGTTTGGTATGTGACCAGTAAGATTTTTTAGAAAATCAAAATCTGATAGTTTAATGTGCGAACCTTCGTGAAGAGCCAAACCAACAGTTGAATCAAATAGTTTGTCATCTAATTTAGAAGAGATAACAACTGACTTACCATCAGTATAACTATCTCCATGTGAATTGAAGGTAACTTTGATATCAGACTCACCGGTTACAATAGAAACAAAGTTACTGATGGCTCTACGATAAGAGGCCAATGCAATTAAGTCTACACCTTTTTTCTTTTCTTCATCATCGAAGATAGAACCGGTGGTATCCCAACCTTCATCTAACCAAAAAGATGAATAGTTGTTAGTCCGAGAACTTGCAGAGTGTCTCTCTCGTAAAGCCATCGGATTAAAATTGTGTTTTATCTTTGTCATATTTTTCCTTTAATTGATATGTTAAGCTACGAATAAAATGCAATACGAGTCAAGGATTATTTTGAAGTTTTTTCATAAATTTTCTCTGTTTAGTTGTCATCATCTGTAGACTTGATAATTCATTTATGATTTTTGATTTACTTACAAGACTAATTTTATCTTCAGAATAAAGTGATTGTGTAAGTTGACAAGCAGATTCATATCCACGACTATCGAATTCATTGATAACTTTTTTCATAGCATCTTTTATTGGAATAAAGATATTTACTACTGGCTTTGACTTGTGTTTCTTTTTAGGTGGTTTAGGATTAAGATAGTTCTCCAAAAATCTATCCCAACTCTTATCTGCAAAAACACCTTTTGCTTTCTTAGAACCACCAACGCCTCTTCTGTCTAACCTACTTAAATTTTCTGATTGTTCTTCTGAAACTGGTTGTACCCAAGCACCTGTTTTGTGTGGGTATATGGTGTGAGACACATACTTCTTTACACTTGAACACTCAACACATTCTGAGTAACCCAAGTGAAGACGATGTTTATCCATTTCAACTTGACACTTTTTACATTTATTCATATAGTAAAGCTACAAAATAAATGTAATGCAAGTCAAGACTTTTTTTGTATTTTTCCTTTTAATGTAATAATAAAACCATCTATTTTTTTAGTATCTAATCCATCCTTTATCATAATTTCTCTTCTATTAACTAACTTGCCATAAGCCTTCTGTAAATCTAAAAGGGATAATCCTTTCATGCTTTTTCTATAATATAAAAGTGCTAATGCTTCGTCTTCAGCCTCTGCTCCACGAACACCAGCGACATCTGTTACTTTTTCAACTTCGTAACCTGCATCAACCACATCTTGTATTTCTTCCCATACGGTATTTTCCCACATCGCATCTAAATCTAATTCTATCTCAGTAGTATCACTAAAACTTACTTGGATACTCAGAAAGAAAAAAAGTATTGGGATTATATTGGTAATACCAGATTTCATTATTCATTCTCCTATGGTATAAATTAGTTCCATCAAATTGCCACTCATTATCCTCATCAGGTATTCCTAAATCATAAGTAACAATTATATTTCTTGTTCTACCTAAAACAGATAATGGATGTTCAGGCCAACTTTGTTCACCTGTTAACTCATATTGTTTCTTTGCATATACTTCTAACTCTTCCCATAATGTATATGTGAATTTCTTTTCATGTTTCAATTCTTCTAATTCAATTCTCTTCTCAAACCTCGGTACGGCTATCGCACTCATTATACCAATCAAAAGAATCACAACTAATATTTCTATCAATGTGAAACCCTTACTCATTAAATCTCCCCAACTACTTTTTCATTATACGAAGGACTATCTAAATCTGAATCTTGTATTACGATACGATTAGTTATGTGTCCATTCAATGTATCGCTTTCCCAATAATAAATATAAGGTTTTTGATTTGTATTGTAAGGTAAATCACCACTAAATAACATATCAGGTGTTCTACCATCTCCTAATATAGTTTGTCGATATGTGGCATCCATTAGGCTATCTTGTGGTAGTTGTGGAAAGTGGGGATCACCGCTCATATGATTATCGTAATAGTATTGCATAAACGATTGTTTTATGATTGTCATATTAGATATGTTTACTGATATCTGAGTTTCATTTACTGCCCTATGAAAAGTGGGGATAACCGAACCAACGAGTATCCCCACTAAAGCAATAGTTACTACCAACTCTATCAGAGTAAACCCTTTAGAGTTTTTCATAGTTAACTCCTATAGATTAGCTCTTTCACCAAGTGTACCAACAGCAGCATTGTCTCCTGTTTGTGTACCTTCATCATATTGCCAACCTACACGAGAGTTATCACCACGCTGATGTGTGATTTTCTTTGAGGTGGTATTGTATGTCCACTCCCCATCCACATCTGCATCAGTAGCATCTGTAGTGTATCCAGCAGGTTTAGTATCCAAAGCATCCCACGGATTATCAGGCCAACTTTTACGACCATTTTCCATAAGTTGTTCTACAGCATAAGTTTCTAAACCAGCTTTGATTGCACTAATAACCGCATCCTCAGCCGCTTCTTCTGCTTTCTCAACAGATGTCATATATCGTGGAATAGCGACTGCAGCCAAGATACCTAAAATGATTGTAACCATAATAAGTTCTATTAGAGTAAATCCTTTCTGATTTTTCATTTTCTATCTCCTACGGCTGTAACTTCTTAAAGAAGTTTGATGGGTTTTCTAAATCAGCAACATACAAAATTGGTGCATAAGAAGATGAACCACTTCCACCACCAGCGATTACAGCATAGATGTAATGACCATCCTGAAAAGGTGTTTTGATTGGATTACCACCAAATTGGTCTAAGAATTCTTCAGCACCAACGGAAGGATCAAATGAACCATCTTTGTTATCATCTTCTGAAACATCGATGTTATGACCACTTGGAGCTAGAGCACCTGCAGTTGTTGTACCAAATACAGAAACCCAATTAGAGCCCTCTGATGATTCGTATGAAGTGAAGCCACCCAAACCTTGTACAATAAGTGTATCGGAAGCATATCCACCAACAGCCTCATCATACTTAACCTGTCCAGGAAATCTTCCACGACCTTCTTCGGTTACTTTTTGGTTATAAAAGTTATTAGCGGACTTGACAATCTTGTCAATGTCTGCCATTGTCTTTTTCTCTTTAGCACCTTCACCAACACCAGAAAATTTAGGTGCAGCGGTAGTAGCCAATGTAGCCATCATCGCAGTTGTTACTGCAAACTCAGCTAATGAGTTACCATTTGTGCTCTTTAGATATCGTTTGATTGTTTTGAACATTTCAGTTCTCCTATTTAGTTATTTACCTATATATGTACAATAACTGTACCAAACTTTGCAATATAGAAAACTTTTTTACTTTTTTCTTATTAGTTTTTTAAATTACTATATACTAACAACTTAGAGTACGCAACAAAAAACCCCACTAAAAAGTGAGGTTTTCAAAATGTTACACCTGTTACACTATTATTGTATCATTAGAATACATCTTCTGCCAACATATCGTCTATTGCATCTTTTATATCTTTAGAAGAACAATCAACCTCACCATCCATATCAGCCTTCCAAGTTTCTTTTTTACTTCCATCAAAAAATAGGGCAATTGAAGGAAAGTTTCTAAACCTTAATTTTTTGGTAACCTTTTTTGCTTGCTCACTAGCAACGTAGATAATCTCACAATCTTGATATCCCTTTACTCCTTTCAGTACTTTCTTATCTAACTCTTGTTCCTGCCATTCAGATGTAAAAATGGCGACGACTATACCACCATTTATCTTTTCTTTAAAGTTCTTGTCATTTACTTGTGCTAGTGTAGTAGACAGGAATATTAATAGCCCTATTAAATACTTCATTATTTACTCCCTACTTTTACCCTTAAATTAGTTACTTGTTTTTCCAACTCATCTATGGTTTCTTCATATTCCTCTAACTGTTCAAATACTTCATCCATATCTTCTTGAAGTTGGCCTACTTGTGTTTTATATTGTTCATAAGATCTAGGCCAATTATGACCTTCAGGTTTGGATGGATATTCATCCGAAAAAATCTTTTCTATATCAATAGCTGGTAGTTCCTTTGCCTCTTCTATTTCTGCTTGTAAAGCATACCACATACCAATCAATGATGCCAACCCTGTACCAGCTGCTATCATTGTTTGTACAGACAATGTGAATTTAGTATCTAATACTTTATCTTCACTTAGTTCTATTGGTTCTTTTTTCTTTGGTTCTTCTTTAGGTTCTTCTATAACTACCTCTTGCTCAGGATGTATTTCTTCAGTTTTTTCTTCATGGTGTGTAGTATCAGAATCGTGGTTTAGTAATGCATTGGTAATATCATCGAAATCACAAAAACCTAAATCAACTAAAATTTCACCGATTGTGCGTTTATCACCTTTTACCTGAACCTGTAGTGCTTTGTTCAGTTGTCTTTTAGTGATTATATCTTCATCACATAGTAACTTACCTATTTTTATGTCACCATTCATTTATTTAATTTCCACCAGTGTAAAACGTTGCGTCTGGATCCGTTCCTATTTCTATATTCTCAAAAATTAATAAGCCAATCTGCATTTCATCTCTATATGGATTGTAAAATTTACCATTTGCCATACCAGAAATTTTATTGTCATTATTTATGTATATTTCTGATTGTGCAAATTCTGTGTAATCAAAACTACCAATAATCTCCATGTTCATTGTTTGTTCTCTTGTATGAGATAATGTATCTGTCGGACCGTAATTCAAATACAAACCAGGATCAATTAACATAGCATTGTCTTCTCCATCTTCATCATACCATATACCAGCATAGTGTTCTAACTCTGGTAAAACTCTACCTACCTCTCTTTGTAGGTGTAGAACAAATAGTTTTTTAATCTTACCATCATCACCTAAAACTTTTTCACCATAAGTATTTATTTGTGCATAGTAAGTATATGGGTCTATGTAATCACCATTTACCCAAAGTTGCATAGACGGTTCTAAAACAATTTCCTCTTCTACTATTTCATCTTCACAACTTGGTATTATTAACATTCCTACCATTAGTAGTGAACCGCAAATCATTCTTACTGTATTGTATATTTCCTCGTGTGTCATTTTAAAATCCCATAAATTGATAATTAATTCCTAATTTGATATCGTATGCTGGTCGTTCCCAATAATACAAATATCTTCCTTCAGCAAAGACTCCAAGATTATCCTGAACCTTTACTCCAAATATTGCACCCATATCATAGTCATTCCAACTATGCCACATTTTATCCATAAACATAAACTCATGTGGTTTGCCACCATCATCTTTGTGTTTTCTGTAATGGGCTGCATTGTGATATGCATGTGTTGTATGTCCGTAGTGATAAGGTAACCAATTACCCCAAGTATGTAACCACCAATTTTCTCCATAGTGATAAAAATCAATACCCAACACTAATGAGGTTTCGTTTTGACTACCCAAACTTTTCTTGACTCCACCGATATATTCTTCTAACATACCAGGAAAGTGATATAAGAAATACTCTCTATCCGTATAAGCAAAGATTCTACCATCTTGGTCTCTCCATAACCAGTCAACTCCAACAAATCTACCATCGTCATTCCAAAAAGGACCACCACCTTCAATTGGTCTTAGTTCACCAGTCTCAGGATCTAACTCATACAACTGAACATCCAGATCTCCATTCTCATAATACTCTTGTGTAAACCAAGCATTATCATCTATACCGAATGCTTTTTCGGCAAACTTCCACCATTCACCTCTATACCAGGTTGTATCCAATACCATTGCATCAAATCCATAAACAGGATGTTGTCTATGTTTTACACCAACTGATAAGTGAAATTTATCATTTAGTGCTTCGGGTGTTAGATGAAGTCTAATATCACCTTGTGTATATTTGATATCTTCTAATCCTAATTCAGTTACACCAACTTTGGCCATCAAATAATCACCAATGTATCTTAACCAAAATTCTCTGTTAACATAATCATTGCCCCATTGTCTACCTTCTGACAATTTAATTAAGTACTCCCAACCTTTAACAGGACCAAATGTGGCACTTTCATTAGCATTCTGTTCTGAACCATCATACCAAGTACCCCCTTTACCAGCAGACTTTACTCCTCTTTTTGGTTCGTATTGGAATCTACCAATCTTTCTCAAACCAAATGATGTTTGAAAATCAGGTTTTAATTCTCTCTTGTCCCTACTGATTTCTAACTGGCCTGTACTCAATCCCCCTATAATAGCAAATCTATCGTCCTGATAGCGTGGAGCATTCAGACTAAAACTAGCATATGCAGTTGAGTACTTAAAAAAGTCTCCAACTATATTTTGACTAAGTAATGATGTAGTTAATAGTAAACCCATCATAAGTTTCTTAAACATTATTTTCTCCTAAAGTTAACAAGAATCACAATCACAACTTTCTAAACACTTATCATCAGGCTTTGGTGTGCATTTTTTACAATCACACATTACAATACCATCCACCAAGCAGCACCTACTTCTACAATAATATCGGCCGCTGTATTCCAAGCCCACTTCTTTCGTGTACCATAAGTTTCTTCCATACCTTCGATGTATACCTCAAATATTTCCCAAGCAACACCTATTATTAGAACCCAAAGAACCGCCCACAGATCAGAAGCACCTAACCATTGAGCGACTTTTGCTATAAATAACCCAGCCGCTAAATGGTAAGATGTCCATCCATCTAACTGTCCACTATTTACTTGCCAACTATATAGTTTAGTTAATGGATTATTCATTATTTACTCCCGAATACCTTTGAAAAGAATCCCTTTTTCTTTTTCTTTCCCTTAGATCCTCCGATTTTTTTTCCTTTCTTTTTCTTCTTCTTTATGTCCTCATCTGCGTATGCCATTTCACATGATGTCTCACAACATTTTGGTTTAAGTTCTTCCTCTGCAGGTAAAACTGACAAACACAAACAACCACATAAACATGCTTTTAATATGTTTTTCATTTTAGTCTCCTTGTTTGAAACATTATTTCAATTATAAATATCAGTTGAATAGAAAATTAATTTAGTTCAGGTATTATTTCATACTCCGGATCACATACCAAAAATTTTAAAATCCACTTCTTATCCTTTCCCTTATCCCATTCTTCATAGCCAGATAATAAACAGGTATCTGTAGATAATTTTTTTACTACTTCATCTATCTGTTTTTCAGTATTACATATCACATTGATTTCATCACCATTGGTTTTAACCATTACCATATTATCTGCATTATTGTATACTACGTTATCTTTCATTCTTTTTCTCCGTATAAGTCCCAAGTCTTAGGTGGTGGCTTAGGAGCTTCTTCACCATCATCAATAAATATTTCTCCCTTACCAGCATCAACTTCAAACGTGGTGACACCTTCAGTCAAAAATATTTGATTCAAACATTCTGTTAGTGAATCGTATACATCATTTTCTATCTTCCACCTGTCACCAGGAGGAACTCTTTTTGCGTACATAACTTTCATACTAATTCCTTATTTTGTAAAAGTATCTATTATTAATCTGTGGTTCATCAAATGTTTGTTTCTGTATCCACATAGAAAGAGTTTCTTCTGCAGATAATGAACCTAACTCATAATCATCTTGATATCTTTCTAATAGTTCTGCAACTATAGGATGCCTAACAACATCTTCTAAATCAAACTGACTGAATCCAACTCTTCTAATTCCCGTAAATCTCTTAATTGAATCTTCTAAACCATTTTCTTTTCTAATATCCGATTGCATTAAATCCCCACAAACTATATATTTACTCCCACTACCTATACGGGTTATGAAAGTTTTTATTTGTGCAGGTGTTGCATTCTGTGCCTCATCTAAGACTACTATACTATCAGTCAATGTTAAACCTCTCATATAAGCTAGTGGTATAACCTGTACTACACCAGCTTTCTTCAAAACTTCTAATCTTTGTTTACCAATTATCTGTTCCATATTATAATATAATGACATCATGTAAGGTGCTGTCTTTTCATCTATATCTCCAGGTAAGTATCCCATCTTTTCACCATCCACTTCCACAAGCGGTTTAGTAATTACCATCTTATCATACTTACCTTTTGCAAGATTTTTCAACGCATAATGTGTAGCTAAAAATGTCTTACCACAACCCGCCGGGCCTACTGAAAAAGTAACATCATTTCTACTAATAGTATGATAGAAACCTTTCTGATTAGGTGTTCTGAACTCTAATGATCTCCAATCTATTCTTTTGATTTGTGACAAAGCTTGTCGTTTGTTTTCGCAGGGTTGATTAGACTTGATTTGTGTAACCGTCTTTACCTTGGATTTATCCATAGTGATATCTCCTTATGTTTATAGTTAAAAACTGAGGTTCTACCTTTAACTATAAATATAATATATACTATGGTTTAATCTGTATTTAATATGTTTATTAATTGAAGCGTTAAGACATTATACTCAGGATATTTGGATAAGGTTTTCAAAAGATTTTCTACATATTCATGTGGTAGATAATCTAATTCATACTCTCCAACTATTATTGCTTGTTTTATAAATGTATCTACGGCTTTAGCTACATCTTCTGGTAAACCTTTTACAGGTCCTTTACTTTTGAGGGATATTAACTTATCCTTTATTTTTGAGTCCACTATCTATGTCGTGCTGTGATTTTATCATAATCTCTTAACCCAACTCAATACATTGGATAATCGTAAATCATTTCTTTTTAATACATCCACCTCTTCTGAATTCTTATCTTGTAAAGTCTTAATCATTTCCTTTTTCATTTTAGAAGTAACTTTAACCTTTGGCCATTTACCGTAACCATCAACTCCTTCAGCAGATCCAAATCCTACTCCCATAAATTCTGGTTTTCCGTATTGTGGTTTAAATTGATACTCTATTGTTACCCAACCACCACCATAACTATCTTTACTGTATACAAAACTAACCACATAACCAACATGTGTCTTTCTATGATATGCGTCACCAACATTGATATCCTTATCAGTTAATTTCTTTTCTAATAATAAGTCTTTTAGTTTAATCATACTCTAACTTTATATTTGTTTTTCAACATTTTCTCAACATCTTTTTGCGTCTTTCCAATTACCATATCCATATTTTTAGTAACCTGTATAGATTTATTGGATATGTTCATACCGAACTTTTTTTCTTCTATATCTACTTCAGCTGTAATTGCACTTACAAATCTTCTTGGGCCCATATTGATTCTTCCGTGATGAACACCTTTCTCATCATACGTTGCAACCACTTTTGCATTCTCTGCGGCTTCACGTGAAAGATTTCTTCCAATTTCTGACTTCAATATTTTTTCAACACTTTGAACAGGTAATCCAGCACCTCTACCCTTTGACATTAATTTAGGATTTCCAGCGATTGGTTTATCAAAGTTTCCCCTACGTGGACTAGATACTAATGCCACATAAAAACTTTCTTTTAGTAATTCTTTTAGTTTAATCATATCTCTTATCCCCTAAGATTTCTTTCATCATTTTTGCTTTACCTAATATGTAATCTATACTATCTACTAAATCTTTATCATTTTGAGTTCTGATAGCTTTGTTTAAAGATTTCATTTCCATAGCAAGATACCTAGCCTGTCCTTTTATCTCAGAGTATCTTCTTGGATTCATCTTTTCATTTACGGATTCAAATTTGTTAAGATTTCTTTTAATAATTTTTTCTGCTGCCTTATCCGCACTTAATTTATTTTTGTGTTTACCTAATTCAATCTGATACCTATTCTTATTTTTGGTAATCACTATAGCAAACCATTCACCATTATCTTTTTCATATAACCATGCCTTTCTAAAGTATCCTGAGAAAGCCATCTCACCAGCATATTCTGCACCAAAGTATTGTACGGAAACATTTTTTACCTTCTTAATCTGAGGTGCTTCTGTGAGTAAGTCTTTTAGCTTTACCATTTTCTACAACTCCAATAACGGGCCTTATGTCTTGGACCTGGATTATCACAATTATGTCTGGCTCTAAAATTAGCTCTAGCCTTAGGATTAGATTTTCTGATTCTCATTGTTCCACCTTTAGCATCACCACCTTGTCCAAAGTTAACCTTAACTACATTACCTTTTGGATTCTTAACATATACTTTGAACTTTTTCACATCACCTTGCATTATCTTTCCTAACTTTACTTTTCTACCTTGGTATTCAGCTTCATTTAAATCATTTTCTTTTATATGTTCGAATGTGTAACCGTGTCCTTCTCC
>Ga0209348_1000254_pt1 | contig 29990 bp, 8 predicted proteins | sample ETNvirenome_2_30_FD_184065 | JGI IMG/M metagenome (GOLD analysis project Ga0209348, IMG submission 184065) | Marine viral communities from the Pacific Ocean - ETNP_2_30 (SPAdes) (version 2) | ecosystem: Environmental > Aquatic > Marine > Oceanic | place: Pacific Ocean | collected 2013-06-22
ACGGTATGTTTAGAAATCTAAACAAGAAACCGTTTGTAAAAACTTGTTTTGCCTACATTGGTAATCCATATGATGAAACTGTGCCAGATAGCGTTAGAGCAAAATTTTATCCTATAACTTACAATAAGTTTATTCACTATGGTGGGTACATTACAAAGCCAGGATATTTTTTGCCAGAAAACAGTACCGAGCAGAAAACAGAGCAAGAAATAAGATCATCAAATATTAAAAATGCGTATAAAGACATATTATCTGATTTTAGTGATGTTTCTGTTTATCCTGAAGATCCAGATAAGTTTTTAGAAGAAACTGAATGGTTTGAGCCCGTGCACATTGGTATGATACTTAAAGAATCAAGCAGCACTAACGCTTTTACAAAAATACAAAAACGCGCAAAAGATGCAATTGTACAGGCATATGCTGATTATCTTGGCTTTGCCGCGTCTGAAGCAGAATTTACAGATTATGAAGGCATTGTCGGATCGCTTTCTACAGAGGAAAAAGAAGCATTGGCAGAAAAAATAACTTCTGATTATGTTAACGAAGATATTAAGCCAGCATATATGAAAGATTTGGTTGTTACAACTGATGACTTGCTTAGAATCAACAGAAAAGGTGGGACGCTCGGGCCTTTGCAGGGTCCCAAAAGGGTTGGCCTAGGCCTCAAAAGACAGCGCTATACAGCCAAAGTTTATCCATTAGATACTAAATTAAGAGATATTAATGGTAATGGTAATCGTTGGTACGCTTTAATGTCTTATTTTACAGGGGTTCTTATGGAAAACCGAGGAGGGGGCTTTAGAGAGTGGGGCGGATCAACTATTCAAGACAACGATGGCGACACTAACGATATTTTGATAATCAATGACGACGATGCTGCTAGCCGATACGACTTGGACCGCGAAACCCTAAATGGAGATCCAATCTTGACTGATACACAATTTCCAGTTTGCATTCCAAGTGGAAGCATACCAAGTGAAGAAGCTGTTAACGCTGCAGATAATACTTATAGACGGTATTCTAAAATATCACCCGGCTTTATTAGGCTTATTGAGCTGCTAGCAGATAAAAGTGCTTTAGAAACAATTAACGCGAGAATAAGACACAGACCTGGCCAAAGAAAGGTTCATCACTGGATGAACGCCTTTATGGAGCTGACTGTTGCTGAAGCTTTAGGATTAACAGACGATCGTCTAAGCGAGTTGTTTCCTAATTTTAATTCGCTAGATGGTGTAAAAGGAGTTGTTTTTGCCGAGCGTGGAGGCGAAGTTAGTGTTGCTAATGAAGACTCTTCGTTCTTAACTATTGATTCCGAAGACAGCGAAGAGGCCACTCTTGGTCAAGATGACGATAATCTAGCAAAATACCAAAAATATCAAATATTACCGATGTATATTGCCTTTGACCAAGTTTTTATACCAGAAAATCATCCATTAGCCTTGACCGGTCAAGATATGTATGACTTTTTTGCTTTAAACAACGACCCAGTTAATAAAGAAATGCTTGATCGTTTGCAGAGTAGTACAGAGTTTGACCAAAACCTTGGGTTTACGTCAGCCGTTAAAGCCTTGCCACCAGCACTAGGAAGTGATGCTAGCCTGTTTCCAGAAAGAATTATAAGTGATAATTTAGAAACTCATAAATTTGATGCTGACGTCATTAAGGTTAATATGCCGTTTACATCTGCAAAGTTAAATTCTAATGGCACCAGCGCAGGTTTAGACGTTCAGTCGGTCGCAGCATTGTTTACACAAGATTTTAATTATCAAGACATAATTGATCAGTATGTTAATTTTGAGGCCCTTGTAGAAGAGACCGTGAAACAAGACGACTTGCTATATCAAAATGTCGGCGCTCCTCTACAAAACAACATAAATTTGCAGCTTGATTCTGTGCGCAATGTTTCTAAAATTGCAAAAGCAGTGATTAGGCCTAGCCAACAAGGAAGCACACCACCTAATATTATTGACTCTCCAAGCAAGATAGCAAGTCAAAAATTTAATTTTGATTTAGCTAAGCCTTTGCCGCAAGACTTACAAAGTCTTATTAATAATCTATATGCGGATTCGTCTGGTCCGATTAGCCAGAGAATTGTTTCTGAATACAACACAGAAACAGATTTAGGAATTCAAAAAGGATACAATTCATTTAACTTTAAAGCACAGATTTTTGGTAAACTTTTATCACAAAAAATTGATAGTCTTCTTAATCAATACAAAGACAGCAATCAAGCTGGTCTTAGCGAAATAGAAAAAAGCCAACTTAAAGTTGCTTTTGCTGATTATTGCTATCCTGCATTGCAATCTGCTTATATACATCAGTCGTTTTCTAGACTGAAAGACTCTCGCCTGCAATACAGAAAAGGTATGCGAAATTTATGGAAAAAAATCTTAAGAGTTAAAGGGTTTAACAAAAATTCTGATCCAGAGTGCGTTAATCCTTTAACAGAAAGCACTGCCTTGTCTAACGAAGAATTACAAAATACTGAAACAGACTTCTTTAACATAGCTAATGTAAAGCAAAGAATACTAGACTATTATCAAAAATCAGTTTGCAGAGACGTGTATGAGGACAACACACCAGAGCAGAACGCTGGAAGGATTGCTTTGCTCCAAGGCACATTGATAATGATGGTGAAGATTTTTACCTTAGAAGCTTGTTTTAGTGGCGTTATAGCTTGGGACAGCTACGACATAGCTGATGTTATAGAGTCTGAGCTGTTAATTAATATAATCATAAACAACATCCAAAATGAATTGCCAGAGGGCATCAGTATGGAGCTGATTACAAGCATGGCAACAGAGGTCATTAAAAAAGATGAAGGATTATCTGACGTTGAGTTTGCAGCAAAACGTGGCGAACAGAGTGGTCTAGAGTATCTAATTCGTAAAGAAGCAAAGAGTATTGAGAGAGCAATAGAGGGTGACAAAACGCTTGATCTAGGCCCAGGAGCTAGGTCAAATGTTGGTATATTCAGAAATAGAAACGCTCTGACAACAGATTTAATACTGAGTGTGCTTAAGTCATCAGACCAAGATTTTGAACAGGAATATGTTACCAAAATTAAGCTTGATTTACTTGATGAAGAAGTAGGCTCTGACACAAAAGCAGAAATATATCAAAAATTTGGTGTTGAGCCTCCACAGGAACTTTTAGACGTTCCTGTAATACCAGATGATGAGCAGCTACTTCAGCAAGCAATTGCTGCAGGGCATCTTCCAGAAGACGCAACATTGATTGTGCTACCAGAAGAAGTCAAGTTTCCAATTTATCCAGTTGCAGATACGCTTGATTTTACCAATCCATTTACAATCCTTGTGTATACAATTACTCAGTTTAACAAGCAGCCATCACCAACTACGCCCCCTCTTGACCCTGATGATGCTAATGATAATAGCATTATTGGAGATGCTATAAATAAATCAGCTGAGGAGTATGATTTAACATACCAACATTTGCAAACATTGCTTCAGCAGCAAGTAGCGTTAAACGCTGTGTATGGTGGCTTAATTCAGCCTCCTGCTGAGGTTCAAATAAAAATACAACAACTAGATAAGGAAATCGCGCGCTACAATATTTTCTTACAAATATTACAATCTAAAATTAATTTTTATGATCAGTATCAAGACTCAAGCAGCGATACGTTTAAAACTTTTCAGTTAAAATACTTTGCAGCAAATTATGCTTTTCAGCAAAGACAAAAACTTCAAAATGCAGCTGCAGAGCAAAACTTGATTTTAGATTCTTATCGTCAACAATATGAGTTAGCCCAGCAGTATCCACTGGTGCAAAATCAAGCAATAGAAAAAGAAAATCAACAAAAACTAGAGCAATTACAAGTAGAGCTAGATAAAGTTTCTAGTCCTCAAGCGTTTAAGGCTATTTTTGAGGCAACAGATGTAGATTTTGCTACAGATGTTCGCTTTGAGACAAACATATATACAATGAATTATGGCAGAGGACAAAAAGAGAAAGATATTTTTATTGCAGCTGAGCAGGGATTTTTAGAACCAACTCTGCAGATGAATGAACAAAACCTGTTTGATCAAAAAACCGAACAGGATGTTTCAGATATTCTACATAAAAATAATAGAAACTTCTTTCACTCTTTACCAGTTAGAGGCAGGTATATTACTGGTATACACTATCCTCAAGCTAGCGCAATACAACAGCTGAGAGTAGCTTCTGGAAATGGATTTTTTGATCTGCCATTTTCTTTTGATAACAAGTCTGCTGAAACAAGTGATTTTAAAAATATAACTGCGATACAACGCGATATTTTAGGCTTATCACATTCCTTTACAAAAGAAAACTTTTGTGAAACAACATTCGGAACAAAACAAAATGCTAAATTAGGAAATGTTTTATTCCAGCCATATGTTAGATTGGTTGATACTACACCAGAAGAAAGAGCAGAGATGACAATAGACATATATCAAACTATTGACACTGACTCTACTGGCAAGCCTTGTGAGCCAAAGTTGGTTAAGTTTACTTTTGATGCATCAGATTACGAAGAAGTCTTCCAGCAGATTGATGCCAAGCGCAACTATAACAATAATGTGTTTGGATGTGAGATGCGAGAGTACGTGCCGATATCTGCTTGGAGCTATTTTTATAATGAAATATTTATGAAAACTTTATTGTCTTACCCGACACATCAGCAATCTGGCTTGAATCCACTACACGAGTTATATAAGAAATATGGTTTCACACTTATGTTTAAGAAACATAACTTTGGCTTAAGATTGTCATATACAATACCAGCAGAGATTATTAACAACCGCTTGGGCGCCAACTTTGATTTAACGTCAAAGCTTGATGAAATATTAGGCCAGTCGCCTGACTCTGGAACACCATCTTCCTTAGGAACAAGGTTGTCAAAGGCAATATTATCACAACGACCTTACGGATTGTTTGACTCGCAAAGCAAAGCTTCCAATCCAAATATATTTGATTTTAATGGATATGAAGTTTTAGATGAACTTAGCATCCCAATTACAGAGGTTGAGCAAGAGCTAACAATAAACGAAGGTCAAAATACTTTCTCTATTGAAGGCCAAGAATACAATCTAGATAGCTTAGGCCATTGGAATCAAGATACATTATCAATTGACTTTGCTTCACAGCTAGCGGAAGAAGACAACATTGACAAATTAAAGCACTTAGTCAATAATCCGCACCAATTTTTCTATAAAAATCTTTCTCAAACTTTAGTAGACAGAATGAAGGATAGTGCAGAGTTTAAATTAATGTACGATTATATGTTCCCAATGAAGACATACATGGGTCTAGGCTTTATCTATGCTGGCGAAGGCTTGACAAAATTCATACCAAAACCAACAGATATTCTAGATGAGTCTAAGAGAACTATTTTTATGGCGATGGTAAACTTATTAAATTCAAACGATTATACATTTTTACCAGACGTTTTAGCTAATCAATCTGAGGCTTTAGCTATTAGAAACTTAGGAGGCACAACAGGTAAAGATCCTGATATGACCAAAGAGATCTTAAAAATTATATATGAAACAATGTTTTTAGTTCTTAAAAACTTTGTTGAGATAACAGATCCGGCTGTGATTATCGCTAAGAGAATAATTGATGCAACAAACGCTATTGTTACAGCAGCTTTGGCCGCAGTTGAGACTGGCTTAAATACAGCTAAAGCTGCTTTAAACGGCGCCAAGCTAGCACAGAAAAACTTACAGCAGCAAGTTGGTATGCAGGTCACTAGCGCGGCATCAATAGCCAACGCATTAAAAAATACTTTAGCTTTTCCAGCAGATCCAGAAGACGCTAACTCACCATTGGTAAAAGATTTAATTACCATAGATATTGAAGGCGAAGATCCTGAACAATGGACAGTTGAGTACGATGATAGGTTAAAGCCTAGCTCCGTTGAGGTAGTTGCTAATGATGAAGGCGAGGCAATTGGTGAAGTTAGCGTTGCTGGAGGTGAGTACTTTGAGAAGCTGCCAGGTGAAAATAAAACAGCGCTTTCATCATTCTTGGCAAAACTAGAAGAACTTAATGATTTAATCAGCGAATATGAAGAAGTCACAGTAAAACTTAAAGAAATTAATGAGAAGCTGGAAGAGATTCTAAAAGAAATAGAAATTTTTCACAGAAAAGCAAAAAATACAATGAAAGAGATATTCCAATCTCCGTACCTTTTACCTGCTCTGTGGGGCGCCCTGCTTCCATCAATGACCCCATATTTTGGTGGCCTTGTGCCTCCCCCAATTGTTATTGGCCCACCAAGCACCGTGCCTGGTATGATTTATATCGCGTTACTACTTATAGATGCAGCAGAAGAAAAGATACACGATGATGTATTTAGCCCAGAAGATCCTTGCATAGAGGAGTTGTAGGAATAAAAAAATGAAAGGAATAGGCCCACAACTACCATTTGAAATAAGCGACACCGATGGTGCATACCATCTTATAAAAGAATATAAAGACGAAATAAAACAAAATTTTAAAAATCTTCTTTTAACCTCGCCGGGTGAAAGAATGATGAACCCTGATTTCGGGGTTGGATTAAGGCAGTTTCTTTTTAATCCTAGTGTGCAGGTCGTTCCAGCTGTTAAAACTAGAATACAGAGTCAGGTACAAAAGTATTTACCGTTTATAAGAATAGACAAGATAGATATAAAACCGATTGACGCTAGAGGGCTTTTTGATGAAGATTCGCAAATTTTATCTATTGAGATTATTTATGGAGTACCCAGTTTAAATTTAAACACCAGTATTATACTCTCTACAGAGGAAACAAATTAATAAATGAGCAAAAAAGAGAAAAAAATAATCAATTATACATCGCGAGAGTTTTCAACCATAAAACAGTCTTTAGTTGACTATGCAAAAAGATATTATCCAGACAATTTCAAAGATTTTTCTGAGGCGTCTTTTGGTTCTTTGATGCTTGATACTGTGTCTTATATGGGTGATGTGCTCTCTTTTTATTTAGATTATCAAACAAATGAGTCTTTTTTAGATACAGCGATTGAATATGACAATGTATTGAGACTAGGAGAGCAAGTTGGATATAAAGAAAAGCTAAAATCCAATTCATTTGGCTTAGTTTCTTTTTATATATTGGTTCCGGTAACTGCCGCAGGCCTTCCAGACACAGACTACTTACCAATATTAGGAAAGGGCACCCAGCTTACGTCTAACTCAGGACAAGTATTTACTTTAATTGACGATATTGATTTTGCTGCATCAAGAAACGAGGTTGTACCAGCGACAAGCAATACCGGCGACGGTCAAGTTACAGCATATGCAGTAAAAGCATATGGTAGAGTTATGTCTGGAATTGAAGAGACTGAGCTTATTACAGTTGGCTCATTTACTAGATTTTTAACTGTTGAGTTAGCAGATAGTAATATTACAGAGATAGTATCAGTTGTTGACTCGGAAGGTCATGAGTACTTTGAGGTTGATTACTTATCACAGGATACTATATTTAGATCTGTAGCTAACAAAGATGATGCCACAAGAGAGTTGGTACCCAGCGTTATGGTTTCTACTTCTGTACCAAGAAGGTTTGTTACGACCAACAAGAACGGCGTGATCACTTTAAAGTTTGGCCATGGTTCAGAGTCCAGCTTAAAAACAGACAACCTAACTCATCCATCAAACGTAGTTTTACAAATGCATGGTAAAGATTACGAGCAAGACACAAGCTTTGATCCTTCGGACCTTGTTAAGTCTGATAAATTTGGAGTTGCGCCTGAGAATACAACTTTAAGAATTATTTATAGGAAAAACACTTCTGACAGCTCCAATGTAGCTACAAATGGGCTAACAAACATATTAAATCCAATTTTTATATTCAAGCCAGCAGCAACGGTTAGCACAAAAATTGATTTTGTTCGTAACGGCCTAGAGTGCGTTAATGAAGAGCCAATAACTGGTGATACGTCCTTACCAACAGTTGGCGAACTTAAACAAAGAATAAATGATGTTTTTGCCTCTCAAAACAGAGCAGTTACAGCTAGCGACTATGAGGCCCTTGTTTATAGAATGCCGGCAAAATTTGGTCAAGTAAAGAGAATTAGCATTTTAAGAGACCAAGACTCTTTTAAAAGAAATTTAAATATGTATTTGCTGGCTGAGGATCCAGATGGAAATTTCTCAGTGGCCAGCCAGATTCTTAAAAATAATGTTAAGACTTGGCTTAATAATTATAGAATGCTAAATGACACTATTGATATTATTGACCCAAAGATAATAAACATTCAAATTAACTTTACAGCAGTTGTAGATTACGAGCAAGATAAATTTGAAGCTCTAAACATCGCAATTACAGAAATACAAGAAATGTTTGCACAAAAATTAGACATTGGACAGCCAGTTTACATTACTAAAATTTATGATGTTTTAAACAATCTAGATGAAATTGTTGATGTTGTAAATGTTAAAATTACTAATAAGTCTGGTGGTACTTATTCTGATGATAGTATTAATTTAAATCAATATATCTCAGCGGATGGTAGAATTTTATACGCACCTGAAAATGTAGTTTACGAATTAAAATTTCCTAATTCAGATATTAAAGGAACAGTTAGATAATGGCTATAAAAAGATATACAGCGACAAAAGATAACACGATTACAAACGCATTTGGTGTTGGTTTATCTACAAGAGCAACAGGCTCAAATATGGGCGCCTCTGATATACTAGAGATCTTTTCAATTTATGGCCAGCAGCAAACAACCTCTTCTGCAGCGACAGGCTCTGTTGAGCTTTCTAGGCTTTTAGTTGAGTTTCCCGTCAGTACAATATCTGCCAATAGAGCAGCAAATCTAATTCCAGCATCTGGAAGCGTTAACTTTTTTCTGCGTATGTTTAATGCGCGGCATTCTGAGCAACTAGCAAAGGATATTACTGTTAATGTTTTAGCAGTGTCGCAGTCTTGGCAAGAGGGAACTGGGCTAGATATGGTTTCTTACACTGACACAACCAGAGACTCAATAGATGGCTCAAACTGGACTAATAGAGAGAGGTCAGCAGCTTGGGGCAAGCCAGGTGGAGAGTATCACTCTTCTTCTTATACCGCTGGTCAAACAATGCCAAACTATACTTTTACTTTTACTGATGGTTACGAAGATCTAGAACTGGATGTTACAGCTGTTGTGGAAGAGTGGATCGCAGGTACGCAACCAAACTACGGTTTTGGAGTGTTTTTAACTTCTAGTCAAGAGGGCTACCTATCTAATTCTTCCGGCTTAGATTCTGGTCCGAGCTTGCACAATCCAGCCGGCGCAAAAAGAAGCTATTATACTAAAAAGTTTTTTTCTAGATCTAGTGAGTTTTTCTTTAAAAAACCTGTAATTGAGGCCCGTTGGGATTCTAGAATTGCAGATGATAGAGGTAATTTTTATGCTAGTTCTTCAATAGCTAGTGGAGCAGATAATTTAAACAATCTGTATCTTTATAATTATATAAGGGGTCGTCTAGCTGATATACCACGCACTGAAGTAGTTTCTCTTAAGTTGTATGCTAGCTCTAATTCATCACCTACCGGCAACGCTCTTGCTACTGCAATTGCGTCAAAACTGCAAACTGGAATATACAAAGCTCAAATAGCTATTGACACTACAGCTAGTGTCCTACATGATGTATGGTCTGGCTCAATTGGTGGTGAGTATAAAACTGGGTCAATTTCTGTCAAAAGCTTTAATGATGAAAATGTCTTGCTCGCTAACGCCTACCCTAGGTTTACAAGCGCAATTACAAATTTAAAACCAAAATATGTAAAAAATGAGCAAGCTAGATTGAGAGTTTTTTCTAGGGAGATAGGAAAGGCACCAACTTTGTACACCGTTGCAACTTCTGATATACAACCTGCTATTATCCAAAGCGCTTCGTTTGAAGTATTAAGAATGTTAGATGAACACACCGTCATAAACAACTCTACGGGAAGCTCTACTTACCACACATATTTATCATATGATAACTCTGGCAGCTACTTTGATTTAGATATGTCTCTGCTGGAGCCAGGATATATGTATGGGATTAGACTTTCTTATCACGTAGCAGGAGACTGGAGAGAACAAGAAGAAGTGTTCAAATTTAGAGTTGAAGATAATTAATATTATAGAGTTACTGGACAAATTTAATGAGCACTAAAGATCTATTTAATAAAGGCTATTCTCTTAAGTTTTTAAAAAACAAAACTCGCAATGATTTGCGTGAAGATTTAGAGTCACATCGCTTCGTGAATGCATATTCATCAAAGCGAGCACGGTTCTTGCCGAGTTTAGATTTCACAACTGCTTCTAATTTTGCACGCTTTGGCCTCGCAGAAGAATATTACGAAACATCAATTAAAAGAATTTATCAAACATATCCGTATGATGGCTCACAAGCAGAAAGAACAGAGTGGGAAAATGATAGCACATACTTAGACCTTTTTATATTTGAGAACGAATACCCAAGGACTAATGGTTTTGTAACTTTTAATAGTAGTTCACATAGTACAATAGGTACGGTTGCAAACAATGTTTATAGCAGCTCTGCTCCGCAATATGTTGAGTTTGTTGGTGGCCCACACGCTGACCCTGGAGGTGACTTTAAAAGCGATCCGGCTGCAGGTCCATCCCAACCTGGTATATCAAAAGCAAATATTTACGATACAGACTTTCGACGCGTAAACAATCTAGAGATCGATCCATCTTTTGGCAACACTGTAGAGTTTTGGATGAAAAAAGATGGCTGGGTATCAACTGTTTCTCCACGTCACGAGACTGTTTTTCACACCACGCCACACGGTGCAACTGGAGGCGCTTACGGAGAATATCAGCTATATGTGAGAGGCACAACTGCGGGCAGCATCTTTCTTAAGATAAGCTCAGGATCAACAGACATAACAAACACTTTTGACACTGGCTTAGCAAACATAGCAGACTCAAAATGGCATCATTATGCATTTACATCTAAAACCAGCGGCTCAGCGACTGAGTTAAATTTTTATGTTGATGGCGTACACAAGTCCAAAGTTTTTAACGTCAGCACTATTAATACAGTTACAGGAGCAATGCAAGGCGCCATCGGTGCTCTTGCTGGCCAACTAAGCTCCTCTGCTGGAGGTCAATATGCAGCTGCAGGTTGGGGAAATATTACCTCTGCTTCTTTTGACGAGTTCAGATTTTGGAAAAAAGAAAGAAATGCTCAACAAATAGGAAGAAATTGGCGTGCCCAAATAGCTGGTGGAACAAACACTGACAATATAAAGTATGACGATGAGCAAAACTTTGTTGACTTGGGAGTGTACTATAAATTTAATGAAGGTGTTACAGGCGATGCTAGTATTGATGCGTCTGTATTAGACTATTCTGGCAGAATAACAAATGGCACATATGTTAATTATAGCAGCACAACATCTAGAAATACAGGATCTGCTATAGTAAACTCTGGCACTGAAACATCAGAATTCAAAGATCCTATCATATATTCTTCTCATCCTAGTGTATCTGCTTTACTTGAGGCTAAAATATTAGAGGGGCGCCAGCACGATCATCAAAATCCAGCTTCTATATACCGGTCATTACCAGGATGGATAGCGGAAGAAGATGAAGAAAAATCAAAGCATCTTAAGTACTTAACTCAAATTATAGCTAGCTTTTTTGATGATACATACTTGCAGATGCAGGCGCTCCCAGCTTTAAAAAATATAAATTATCCAGATGACAATTTGTATGAAAAACCTCTTCCATTCGCTGAGAGGTTGTTAGATCACAGAGGTTTTGACCCACCAGAACTTTTTGCGCACGCTTCAGCTCTCGCAAAATATCTTGAGCGTGACGAAAAAAGACTTTTTGAGAAAAAACTTTACGAAGTTAAAAATATCATTTATCAAAATATCTACAATAACTTAAGTCACATACAAAAAACAAAAGGCACATTTAAATCATTAAGAAACTTTTTACGTTGTTTTGGCGTTGACGAAGAGTTAATCAAGCTTAATATTTACGCCAACGATGATGAATACGAATTTAAAGACAACTTTACCAATACTGCAGTAAGAAAAAGATATTTAGATTTTGATGATCTAGAAACAAGGTTAGCTGCAACAGGTAAGTATGACAAATCTTTTACAGCAACAGCTTATCAGGTAACTTCATCTATTGATTCTAACTCACTTTCTTACATACCAGCAATCACTGCTACACAAATGTCAGGTGCAGCATTTACTTTAGAGGCGGAAGTTTATTTTCCAAAAAGAAGTATTGTTGGTGATGATAACTTTTTATTATATGGCTCTGATGAAGTGTCCTTGTTCGGCCTTGAGGCCGTTAACGCCTCGAATACAAATTACACATATGCTACAGATAATAAAATTAACTTTAATATTATCGCTACAAAGCCAGATGATGATAAAAGAAACGTAAAATTTAAAATTGCAACATCTGGCTCGTCGCCAATTTTAGCCAACTTAACAAATGATAATTCTTATCGCGCTGTTTACGATAATCAAAAGTGGAACTTAGCGTTTAGGTTAAGGCCAACAAAACAAGATTTAGCTAATTTGGTTGATGAAAGTCTATTGCCGGCAGCAACAGCTTACACTTATGAGCTTTATGGTGTCAATTATGTGTCAAACATACAGCAAGAAGAGTTCACTCTTTCTGGCACAATGAGCTTGTCTGATGCAGCTAAGTTTTTTACTTCTAACAAAAGAGTTTTTGCTGGTGCAAAAAGAACAAACTTTACTGGATCAGTTGAGAGAAAGTCTGATGTTAAGGTTTCATCTGTTAGATTTTGGCTAGATTATCTTGAGGATGAGACAATTCGTGCGCACGGAAAAGATGCGACTTCTTATGGTGCTTTGCATCCATATAAGAATTCTAATTTCGCTGTTACTAACGACGGGCTTTTTAATAAAAAAATACCTCAGATAGAGACTTTAGTTTTCCACTGGTCTTTAGATAATGTTACTGGTTCTGATGCCTCTGGTCAAATGTTCATACATGACACCACATCTGGATCTGCATCAGATGTTGCCAATAAACGATATGGCTGGTTTAGTGATGTGAGTAAAAGAAGTTATCCTGCGCAAGGAGACTTTTTTGTATCTGCTTCTGCTCAGCGAGATCAGGCTATTGACGTTGAGTTTGTGCAAACTGCAAAGCAAAAATTACCAGAAGTTGTTAACAGTGATGATATGGTCAAGGTGTTAAACAAGCAAGATGACGTGCTGTTTACAAGAGATACAACATACGTACAACACTTGTTGTCTGTTGAAAAAAGTATGTATCAGATTATGTCTGAGCAAATGTTAAGAATGTTTGCAACTATAATAGATTTTAATAACATAGTCGGTGAAGCAGCTAACAGATATAGGCCAGAATACAAGGCCTTATCAAAACTAAGAAGTTTATTTTTTGAAAAAGTAGAGAACCAGCCTGATTTAGAAAAATTTATTGAATATTTTAAATGGATTGATGACGCTATTGGAACAATGATTACACAATTAATACCTGCCTCATCTAATACAGTAGAGCTTTTACGAAATATGGTTGAGAGTCATATTTTAGAACGCAACAAATATTGGAACAAGTTACCAACATTAGAAAATAAAGTGCCACAGCCAGTGCTGTCAACTCATGGTATAGAAGAGCTAAAATATAATTGGAGGCTTGGCCACGCGCCAGTTAACGCTAATCAAAACACAAACCAGAACACCAATTGCTTATGGTGGAAACAAAGAGCAGAAAGGAATGATGCTCTGACCTCTGGTGATGCTGGTGTTGATGCCGACAAAAATGTAATATTAAAAACGTATATAACAGAAATCTCATCATCATCAGCCACATTAAAAAAGTCGGATGGTACAAAATATGGAGAAAGCTACTATTCAAATCGCTCTCTTCGCCGCTTGATTGACTTAGAAACTAATCGCTCTATTAAATTAAAAGGCGGTGGCAACTCACAGTTAACTAATAAACATGATTTTTACAAGAACGTGATTAAGTGGGCTAGTGACGATGATTTTATTTTCTTGGATGTTGATAACGAAATACAGAAAACCGATTGTGATGACAAGGTTATTCCTGATGAAATAAATAAAAAACGTTTCAATATTAACGCGCTAACAATGCTAGCTGGAGAAATAGCAGATTCTAAAGCAGATGGTTCTGGTTTAAATGATCAGAAAGCAACAGATGGAAAAGGAAGTCGTTTACTTCCATTCAGCATTTTCTCTTCGTCCGTTGACACAGGTTATCAGAAAGCCTATTCTAGCCAGTTTAAAATCGATTTTACGAACATACACGAGGATAAGTATGGATTAGACGCTGAAGTGCCTTTACAGGGGCCATTCTCGCAGAAATACGTCGGCGGTATGCAACATCGTCACGTCAAGCTCAATCAAGGATCTGATGGGCAGCTAACAAGACCAGAGGGTTGGCATCTGCAGTCTTTTTTAAATTTGTCTCCTGATTCAGAAACTATTTTTAGTGAAACATTTTCTGCTGCAACTACCACTGCAACAACAGATGTTAATATATTAAGCTTGCCAGTTGGCTCAACCTCTCCCGAGCCTAGTCCATATGAATATTGGAGGAACGGAGTTGGGACAGATAATTCATGGACATTTTTAGAAGGGCCAACACCAACTGCCGGCACAGGTCCCGCTAGCGGAAAATATGCATATTGCGAGGTTTTGCCATCAAAAGTTGGTCAGACATTTGGTTTAGTAACTCCTTTAGTAGATCTTACAGAAGTCGACGAAGGTTGTAGAGTTGATCTCTCTTTCCGATACCACATGCATGGCTTGCATATTGGTAATTTAAAGGTGCAAGCTAGTGCATATAAGAACTTTTCTAGAGGCGTGCACGATCTTGTTGTCCAGTGGCCTACATTTCAGAGTACCGTAATCGCTGGCCAGCAGCACCTAAATTCTAGTGATTCTTTTAATACTGCAACCGTTTCAACCGAAACTAGTCTTGGCGCAGGTCTTGCCCCTTTTATAGGTAGAAGATTTTATATTAGATTTTTGTATACTGCTGGTATTACTCATTTAGGTGATATCGCAATTGACTCTATTAATATTATTAAAAATGCTTTCGGAGCTAGTGCCCCTCAAGACTCATTTAAGCTTATGCACCCAACATATGACAATCATAATCGTCCATATGCAACTATGATGAGAACAGAGTTTGCAAAAAGACCAGTTAACATTAAAAATATACATATGACTGGCTCTTCACCTACGCAAGCTGGCAACTTTTTAGATCGCTATGAATACATTAATACTGTGTCTCCCGAAGCAAATGATCCTTGGTTTGTTAAAAATTCAGATCAGCTGCAATCATCAACACCAGAGCTATTACGCTCAGGTGGTAGAATACAGGATGTGCTTGGATTGATACCTGGCACTGTAAGAACTCAGCTAGGATACAAAGATTTTACATTACCAAATCGATCTTTTATTAGTGGCTCAGTGAAAAATAGAACAAGAATAAAAACAAGATTTAGCTCACCTGGTGGTTTTGAGACTTTATCGCGTGGATTTTTAGATCCAGCACACGAAACATATTCAGCTTATAACGAAATTAATTTTAGAAATTTATCTTCTAGAACAGTGCTTAACACGCAACTACAGGCTCATCAAGGTAAATTTGGAGTCAGCAGCCATACAAATGGTATAGCCGCAACAGTCAGAGTTGTCGTCGCTGACGGCGACGCTGCAATTGGTATGACAGAACAAAAGCATATAACATTAACCTCAACAGACGGAACCACAAAAAGATATGTGATCACAGATTCTAATTCTGATGGAGACACTGCTACGGGAACTATCCTGTCAGATGCAGATAACACAGACACAGGCACATCAACAGCAGGCCCTACTGAAGACGGCGCTATAGCAATAAGTCTAGATTTGTCTAGCGGCAGGCAAAATAATTTCTTAGTTGAGTTTAAAAAAGCAGTTGAGCATTCAAACGGACATGCTGGAAAAATAAAAGTATCTTCAGTCCCAGCTCTTGCTGACGGTGCACAATTTGTCTTGCTAACACAAGCTGTCGTTGGGAAGAAAGGTAATACTGCGATCACAGTTAATATACCTAACGTTACAGTAACTAATTCTAACTTGTTTACTGGTGGCACGAATCCAACAGCTAGAGTGTTTGGCGTTGAGGCAAGGGGCACAATAAACTCAAATAATTATCTTCTAACAGGCGACGCATCCAGACATAAATATCATAGAAATAATATTGAGAGAATTGAGTTCATAGGCGACGATCCTTTGTCGCTAGCTGCAACATTTGTTACGGCATCTTCTTTTGATAATGCCTTTGTTTCTCATATGATACCGAGAACAGATCAGCAAACAAGATGGATTACAGCATCAATAATTTAAAAAATAATCTAATTATATGATAGGATTGAGGTAATTATGGCTTTAAGTGGATCATTAAATTTTATAACGGCTAGCTTAACAGGATCAGCCAATATCAAAGTTGACTTTGTTGGCTTAAATACACTGATCAACGAGCCTATCACCGCGTCGTCTAACACGCTAGGATATCCTGCTGGTCCAGCAACTACAATATATTTTAATTCTGCTATAGAATCAATGGCAGGAACTCAGCCTAACCAAATTAATAGTTTACTGCTGCACAGAAATGGTCCCTACCAGCACCCCTCTTGGAAGCAAATTAGCGGCGATGATCATCCAGTGGCTCGTCATTTAAGACTTCACAATACGATGTCTATTGAGATAAATAATCCACGGCCTACTGATGCTAACAGCATATACAAGTTTAAAGACAATCGTACTAATTTTGACCGTTTGATAGGCGAGGAAAAACAAAGAGTTTTGCTTGAAGAGGACATATATCAATTGGGCTTTCTTGGCGCCAAGGTTAAATACAATAACGCAACACTTAGGCACTATTATGAACCAAGCCTAATTACAAAGTATAAGCCTTTTAGATATTCTATTAATACAAATGATGGTCGCGAGCTGGTCGGCGTGCAGGCAATGACAAACCAAATGCATTTTTTCACAAATGATGATTTAAATGCAGGGTTAAATTTGTCGTCTGGAAATCCTTTAACCGGCACAGTAAAAAATTATTTTGATAAAAGAAAGCAGCAGTATTATAAACTTTTTCATAGTGCTAAATCTGCAGGTGCTTTTAATTTTATTTATTCTGAGCGTTTGTTTCCAAGAGAGATTAATGCGTACAGAGCTTTTAAGCTGCAAAGACCAAATTTTGAAGAAGTTGCGGGCACTGGATCAAATGGCTATGATAGAACTTGGGGCGAACAACGTTTATTTTGGAATTCCAATCAGTCTAAAGAAGGAGGCCCAGTCCGCAATGCTGTATCAGATGGTACCTCGCGACTAAGAACTAATAATGTAGCAAAAAATTCTTTGGGACTTTTACAGGATGTAAATTACAAAAAACTAGGCGGCGATCGAAGAACTATAGTAGAAGTTCTATCTCAAGATGCAATTACTAATGACGGACTATTGTCTAAAAATCTATTCAACCCCAATAATCCAGCATCATTTAATGCGCGTTTAAGATATGCTGTAAATGGATTTGTTTTTAATCAACAAAACAATCTCACTGGCGCTTCGTCAGCACCGATTGTTCACTCTCAAGACACCCGAACTCGCAATAGAGCTTTTGTTCAACATCTAGAATTTCAGCCTAATGAGATAAGTCTATTAAGCGCTTGGCCGCTAGATCCAAGGCAAGATATTTATGATCAATCGATTTCTTATTTAACTTCTTCTATCGGCGGTAGAGGAAAAATGCTTGGCTTAACGCCACATACCGCCCGCGAAAACACAACAGTCAATCCTGGTGTCGATTATTTTCTGCCTACGATTAGTGCTTCAGCTCCAGTAGCCTACGCCACTACTTTTGGTCTTATATTGACTGGTACCGCTGGAGAGCTTGTATACAGCACAAAACCAACTATATTCTTTTACGCGACTGCCACGGGCGGAGGAGGAACTCCAACCTTTTCGGCGCCCTCAGGACCTGCAAGAGATTTTGTTGACGGCTATACACTTACCATGGCGTCTGCTCAATATCATAGGCACGCACATCCTTACAATTCTCCTTTTTATGCGACAGACAAAATTAGAGGACAACAGCCAAATTATGACACATATTCTGATTTTTCTAGTTTAATTAAAGAATCTGGCCGCGATCATTCTATTGTTCCAGAATTTAACATAACAGAGCATCTTGATAATTATACAGAAAGGCTTAATTTAAATTCAAATTTAGATAAAAATGTTTTCTCAACAAGAACTAAATCTGCTACTAATATTGACGAACGCAAGAGAATTTTGTTCTTGCCACAAAATATTACTTTTGATCCCTCTAAGAGTAGAACAAAATTAAATTTTCTTACATTAGAAGGCGCGGATATTACCTCTAGTGCTGAAATAGAAAGTTTCACGACAGTCACGGGGGCCGTGCTCTTCACACCACTAGGGCCTTTGTTTGAGTATGATGATATGGAGGGCTTTAAAACTATAAAGTCTAACCATGGTTACCACCACAAGCGACTTACGGGCTCTGTTAAATTTAATCAAAAATATTCTCACACTGATACGTTAGATAATTTTTCTCATCTAATGCAACAAAAAGAAGGGTTTGCAGACAACCAAGACACAATTCCAAGCGAAATTATAATTAGATGCCACGCAGTTAAAAAAGCTAGAGTTAAAAATGGTTTTTATCCTGTTGCTAGGACTTTGCAAATATCTAAAGATTTTAATGATGCATTTTTTGATGCTAGCAAGATGTCTAATGAGTCGATTCCAAGGCCTTTTCTTCCTCTACCTAACAATGATAATAATGTAACTAGTTCTTTGGCGAAGCAAACATTGATAGAGCCGTTGTTTGCTCCTGGCTTGCTATACAACTCAATTAAATCTGGCATTGCAGTGGATTGGCCCATATACAAAAACTTGGACACCCAACTCGGCACATCTCCTGTAAGAATGCCAATGTATTATGCCCCCTTAACCTTCATATCAAGCTCAGGTGGCACAGGACACACAGGCGCCACCGGTCGACCTCATACAGATGAAAGAGTAAATTCAACCGCTAGTTCAAGCTTTAATTATGGCGGATTTCAAATGATGGGATCATCACGCTGCATACCAGCTATTTTAAATAATACGCCTACTACCAGATTGCCTTTTAGGGCTTTATATGATTTTGCAGAACTTGATAAAATATATACAACAGATGCTATATATTTGCCTACTGATTTTATAGATTTAGACAGAGCTTTTATTACCCAGAATGGGGCTGGTCCTCTGTTCACGCCAGGTCTGTTTTCAAGACCACAAAGTGCAAATTCACATCATCCCGGCTATGCAATTCCTGGAAGAGAGACCGATACAATTCTTAACCACCCTGGAGCTTTAATTCCCAACGAAGGATATTTTACAGGAGAACTGCAAGGAAAAAATCCCCGAGCATATAGGTATTTTTCATCAATTAATAATTATTTGTCTGAAACAATGAGATTTTTCTTGGCAGATGTTGAAGCATCAGATGTTTCAATTCCAGGTTTAAAATTGCCTGTTGTGCTACCTGAAGGTCTAGAAAATGAATCTGATAGCGAAAATTTAACCGTTAAAAACTTAGAGCTTGAAAAACCATACTTAATGAGTGTTAAGTTGACAATGGGTTCGCGACAGGTTATGTGTGAAGGCCCACGACGCGCAGGCATACCAAGAAACTCCGATAACTTTTATGCCGGGGCAACAATGCGCGGCGCTTTGTACGGCCCACCAATTGAAGTTGTGCCCCATTCAGCATCTGCAGTTGGCAGTACATTCTATCCATATGGTCTAGATACTATAGGAGCAGCAGGAATTGACTTTACAGGCTCTAATCCTCCTGATTTAAGAGTCCGCACACATACTGGCACAGACGCCCACCAAAGTGATTTTGACTCGTATTTTATGTTCAATCTACAAGACCCTGCTTATCAAGCGTATACGCCACCTTATTTTTATGGTGATAGTAGTTTTGTGTTTAGATATGTTCCAGATAACGCTGGTGATTCTAGCTTTAGAGAAGTTTGGGAAGAAACAAAAACAAAGAACTCTTTTTACTATGAACAATATGACACAGGCACTGGTTCGTTCGGCAATCTAACAGGAAACGACGCCAACGCGCTTTGTCTGTTTTTGCCGGCAACATCATCAGTTTCTTCTGGTTCTTTAACGAGAATGAAAATTGACGCAAGCTTAGAGTTTTCAGACGCTTTTGATGTGTCAAGAATAGGAGTGCCAAGTGATAAGTTTTCTTCAGCCTACGTGGCGCCATGGTGGGTTTGTCCAGTGTTGGATTTTTCTTCCTCTTACGCTGCAGTTTACACTGGCTCAACAAATGACTTAATTGCAAATCAAGGTGATGAATTTTTAGGAGAAAATACAAAATTTTATTCATCAATTCAAAATATATATCACGATATTACAACTGGAAAAGGAATGTGGGGTGGCTATGGCACCGACCCTTATAATCTTGATGCTCTTAAAGTAGTTGCAGCTGCAGATCCAGCTATTAGTTCTGACGCATTAAATTCAGAAAAAGGTATTTATATTTCAATTAGTGACGACTTGTCAAGTCGAAGAAAAGCTCCAGCTGCAGCATCTTCTATTGGATCTGCTGACGCTCCACCAACTAGTGATATTAATGGCTTTTTTATAGAAGCAGATAGCACAGGAAAAGCAGTTATTGAACAAACCGGAAGTTTATCAGAAAAATTAGGTTTTAGTGACGCAAAAATACCAATTGGTAGAATAGCAAATAGAAAAAATGTTTCTGAGGCAATAGTCATAATACCGTATTTAGAAAATAAAGTTCGAATAGCTTCATCATTGCAGTCATCATTTAAATCTGGATTTCCACTGCACGCTACTGACTCGGAATTAATAAGTCAAAGTGAGAGAGGCGGATTTGAAGCCTTTGACTTGTTTGATTTTTCAGACGAGTCAGGTGTGACTGATATAGTATGGGGCGAGGGCAGCGCTGTTGTGCCTGGTGGCGAACTTTACACAACAAGAGAGATAATACCAGGAAAGCATTTTTTACCCATACACAAAACATTGTTTGAAAATGTTTTAAGTATGCTAGCAGCTAAAAAGTATGTTAAGCCAGATGCAATTCAGAATTACCATGGTCTTTCTAGCAACGCCGATGGCGAAATTCAAAATGTTTTAAAAACTGATGTAGGTAAAATGATTGCCAATTTAATTGGCTATGATTCAGGCGGTGAAATTTTATCTGGATTGACAAATACAGGCTATCAATTGCCACCAGAGTTAGATTTTATTTATAATTCAAGTGTTAAGCCGTTTCAAATGATTGTTTTGCCTTTTAACCAAACGCTTGACAATCAAGATCTTATCGATATTTACCAAGGTGTGCCTCCAGAGATTGCTAGAAAAATAGAAAAAGATGTACAAGAAATAGTTTTAAAAACTTCTGGAATTAGCAATCTTGACGAAGCTACGTGGATGCCATCTATACCGCTTGAGAGTACAAGCTACAGAAGGGATCTAGAATTTATTAACGAATTAAATAACATAATACAAGCGCACATGCAAGCCAACCCAGGGTCGCCATTCGCCTTTAACTCTCTTGATACTTTTAAAGAGCAAGCTGCTGCAGCAGTGGCAGGTAATGTATACAATTTAGACAGTGTGCCTTTAGATAATATAGGCCTGGAGTCGTTTTTAGTTTCGCCATATTCAATTATTAATAGTGAAAAGATGCAAGATTATATAAACTTAGACAACTCTGTTGGTCTAGAGCACATAGCCACATCAAGAGATTTTTATAGTAAATTAAAATTTATGGTATTTAAAGTAAAGCAAAGAGGTATTAAAAACTATAAGCAGTATAGATCAAAGCAAATATCCGGTGCAATTCGTAAAAAATATGAAGATTCCTCTGGATATTCTAGAAAGGTTAAACAAACTGAAGTGCTAGATAATGTAAAATATTCTGAAGTTTACGGGTCTAATTGGCCTTACGACTTTTTGTCTTTGATTGAGACAATAAAAATTGATATAGATATAAAGGTTGACAGCTAGTGGAATTTTTTGATAAAAAAGAAGAAGTTATAGATTTAAAGCTTACTCAGTATGGCAGGCATCTCTTAGCCAAAGGTAAGTTTAGCCCAAAATACTATTCTTTTTTTGACGATAATGTTTTGTATGACTCCAGTAAAGCCGGCATTAGCGAATTGCAGAATGATTCGGAAAAGCGAATCCGCGAAACACCAACTATGAAAACACAAATAAGCATTTCTTCTTTAGACAAGCAGTTTGCAAACCAGTATACACAAGTGTTTGTAACCGGAGAGGCTCAAGTTGGAGATGAAACACTGCAAAGAACACCTGAAAAAAATTATTATCTGCCGTCACCAATGGGTATGAGCGATGTTAACTCAGAGTTTGCTCCTTCTTGGTCTGTTAGATATCTTAATGGATCTTTAAGCGGGTCTGTAAAAAATATTAATTTAAATGAGAAAAATGGTGGAAATCAAAAAGTTTTTATTCCACAGTTAGATAGCCACGTTATTGTTAAGGTTGATGGTTTTGATCCTCAAGATCAGCTTTTGGAAGATGAATTTGAGCAAGGGCCTTTTCTTGCTGATTATGAAATCGTTTCCGAAGAAAAAGACTTATTTATTTTATTAAAAGTATCCGAAAACAATAGTTTTTTTCAGAAGAAAAATTTTGATATTGAAGTATTTGAGATAGAAGAAGAAAACCAGAATGGCACTGTAATAGAAACACTTAGGCCTCTTCGCTTTCCTGAGCAGCAGGAAGTTTTATCTGCAACCGGCATTGTGACTGAAGAGGCTGATTTTGATCCTGAAACAGATCCAAATTATGTTGACTATTATCTAGATATACTGATTGATGAAGAGATTGACCAAGAGTTAGTTTGCGAGCTGGATCCAGATGTTGACCAGACACTTGGCGTGTTCGCTGATCCAAGAACACAAGAGTGTCAAGATATTATTAATAAAAGAAAGAAAGCAGTATTTAATATATACGAGGATGAAGCCGACATACCAGGAGAAATCTGTTAATGGCCACAGTAGAAGATTTAGTAACAGGTGCGGGTTTTTTGCCACATGTTTACTGTAGAAAAGTTATTCTAGAAAACTCCTCTGCTGAGGGTGACAACGACTCAAATCTAGTCAATGTAACTTTGCAGCTTGAGGTTTATCAAAAAGTCAGTAACTTAACTGAGTCTAATTGGTTGAATAGCTTAAACATACTTGGCAAGAACATAATGGACTCAATGTATATACAGGTCATACCGTTCACAGGCACTGCGAATATTGCGAAACTAAAAGCTAGCACTAAACCGCCGACACAAAATTACACACAAAATGTGTACTCTGCAAATTTATTTCTAGAAGATGGATATCTTCCAAGAATCAAGAGCGCCTCCATTGGCAGCATCACAGCTAATATAGCAGAAAATTTTGTTTACCTAAGTAAGGATGATATAACATCTAAACAATTTAAAAGATATCAACTGTCTAATTCATCTTTGTTGGGAAACATATCTTCTGCAGACGCAATTGCAGATGGTATCGCGAACGGTCAAATCCGCGAAGAAATAAAATATGGCGAAGCTTATTATGTAATACCTTTTCAGACAACGCATCAATTTGATCCAACATCTTCTGGAAACTTAGGATTTTTGTTTTATACTCTTTTGGACGTTAGAGAGTTTATGGTTGATACAGGTGTGGTTGATTCAGTTGATTTTAACACCGATGAAATACTAGAGAGTGCTATTATAGAGGGGCCGGTTAACACCGAGATTGTCTATGAAAGTGGTCAACCGTCCACGACAAGAGAGGCTTTTGTGTTGCCAGATGGCAGAGTTTGGGACGGTTCAGTGCACCTGCACGCCTCTGGCATAAATCCTGACGCCAATGGCTATGCAGGAGACGGGACTTTTGGTGAAAACAAAGGATGGATGACGGGCCAGCAGCATCAACCTGGTGCCGATCAGCCAAAATTATCTCTTGTTTTGGCTTCCAACAATAAATTGCAAGACTTTACTTCATCTGCAAAAGGATCTTTAGCTGATGGTGTTTTGGGATTAGGGCAAGATACAGTAGTAAAAAGCCTCAACGCTGCACAAAACAACGCAGTCTCTGACTTTCTGTCACCATTTGACAAGCTAAGCAAGAAGTATGTTTCAAAATTTGGTCCTTTAAATGGTCAGTCCAGCGCTCTTCGCCCTTTGACATCCGGCGCTAAATATTATGACAATGATTCTGAGTTTTCAAAACTTTATGTTAACAGAGATAGAGACAACAACGCACGCGGTTTGTTTTTTATTGATATGATACAGTTCGCATATAACAATTCAGAGCTTTTTGCTATGTTATTTGATGGTGTGTACAATGCGTCATCTGATACGACTGAAAATAGAATGCCAGAATTGGTAGAAAATATTTTAAATCGTTCTAAAATCTTACAACTAAAACTTAATAGACGCCGTATCCAGCGTGACATAATAGGCAATCGTCCAGAAACTTTTGGCAATGATACAATATACGAGGAAGCACCTAGGATGGTGGGTCGTATATACGATTTAGATCAATATGGCACGCCAAACCAAACAACAGGAATTACAGAAGTAGATATGGGACAACAATATCTGCAAAGATACTTTACTTTTACAGATTTTGAGGTGGGAAATTATTCAGCTGGTCTTTATGAATATTCTATTGATATAGAATTTAACGATGGCAGTTATGACTATGTTCGTAGCTTGATGATTGATTTAGTGAGCGCCTTAAGAGACATGGAAGTTTATTATGAACTGTCTATTGGCTCATACGCAAAAAACGTTTTTGATACAAGAAGTTCTGTCGCTGGCCTTTCAACAGAAAATGTAAAGTTTAAAAGATCTAGCCCTTATTATCAGAATGGTGCTTTCCACGCAGAATTTTATGCACCAAATGGGGCAGCTAACAAAGCTTTTAGCGGCACTAAACCTTGGGAAAATATCTTACAGCAGCTGCAAAGATTGCAAGATATATTTAACATTGTGAACTCTCAAGGCAAGCGCTTTAATTTACAAGATTTGTTTCCTCTTATAGAGCCACAATATGGCTCGCCAGAAGGCATCGCGGCAGTTATTGACATAGCTGACTCAGCGTTGACAACACTTCAATCAATATTGTCAATTCAGAAAACATTAACAAGCACAGGCACTGAACTCACAACAAAAAGCCATCTAAACGAACAAAGTCTTAATGATTTAGGATTGCCTGTGACGTCTCCAACAATATCAACCATACAAGACAGTCATGCGTTTTACAACTTGTTTGAGGCAACAACAGAAGACAATACCTATATAGATTACCTTTCTTTGCCTGATCAGCAGTCTTATTATTTTAACGGCTTAAAAAGATTGAATAGAGATAGTTTTACAACTAGAGCACGATTAGACGTGGCAAAATTCTCGCCTAATGCTCGCGGTGAAGCATTTAATCAGAATATTGCAGATGCAGTAAGTTTTCCCATTGGGACTTATGCTACCACGGCTTATACATTTTTAACACCCTCAGTTATACAATACGCTGCTGGCTCAAAAGTTTATAGATACGATTCTTTTTCGCCGAACGCTGTGCAGTATCTTTCTTCTGGTGACACAGCTGATGCTCCAAACCCAACAGATCAACTTTATTCACAAAAGTTTTTTGATTTTGTTAATAATAAGCAAATTTACATATCAATGTTGAACTACAATATGAACTATAGAAGCACAAGAGATCTTGATTCTTCAGTTCAGCTTGAGTTCCCTGTGCTTAATTCTACATTAAATCAAGAGGGGAATAAATATAAATTCTTGCCGGATGAGGATGTTAATGAAGACGAGCTAAAAATTCGTGAAGGATACAAAAACTTGTTTGAGGATGTTGGCTTGCAACTGCATACAATGCAAAACGCAAAAACTCTTTATGGCGATAATTTTATTAAACGTCCAGGAGTTACAAAAGCTGCAAAACCAACAATTTATCCATTAATAGTACAAGAAGAATATTCTGATTCTACAGCGCTAACACAAGACGTATACCAGAAAATATTATATGATGGAAAACAAACTTTGATTGAAGCACCTGATATGAAAAAACTAAAGCCTGTCACTGACTTTCAGGCTATAGCTCAAGAAGCTTTAGACGAACTTGATTTAGGCTCTGCTGATTATGCTCAGTTTATTATTGGTGCACCCATAGCTTATAAGTTTATGTTCGGTGACAATACGCAACCACAGATGGCTTCTTTAAACCAGATATATGAGCTAACTTTAGACGGAGTGTTATCTGGCGCCCCAGCAGATAATTTGCCTATTATTCTGTTTAACTATGGTATGTATATGAAAATAGAGGTATACATACCATCAATTACCTATTCTGGCAACCGCCCAGCTGCTAAAGATGATGAACCGTCTTGGCGATCAATAACTGAACAGGATATAAATAATTTAGTTAACACAAGCAAATTATTCTGTAGAATGGTACCTGTGTATGATGATGCCCTTAACAATATTTTCTTGCCTTATATTGACAGATACTTTATATTAGATGTCAACGCACCTGGAGGCCGCACAGTTCTTGCCGGCACTGCTTTAGAAGGCGCTGTGACACAGACCAAAGTTTCTAGTTATGGTGCATTTGATCAGGTGCTAGCAAAGCAACCAACTACTGAGCAACAAAAAACTACAAAACAATTTGGCTCAGTTGATTGGGACAAGCAAGACGATCAAAAATCTTTAGGCCAGCAAACTACTATCGCTTTCAGTGGACCGCCTCAAGCCACTCCTACACCTTCTGCAGCCTCTAGCCCAGCACCTGCAGTTTCTGTTGGTCCACCTGCTGCAGTCAGCACTGCACCATCAGCAGCCCCTGCAGCAACGTCAACGGGCGGATACTCAGGTGGGGGAGGTAGCTACTAATGACTAGCAAGTTAACAGGAAAAAGAAAAGAAGTTTTTAACTCCGGTGTGTTTTTTAATTCTGCAAGATCAGCAGAAAATAATAACAAACTATCAGATGAGATAGCAATCAATCAACTTGATGCGCAATACTTTAATACGCCAGTTGACCCAACGCAGCCGGAAAAAAATACTGACAAAGCTAGAATTGCTGTGGGATTAAACTTTGATTACGTTGATGGCCAGTTAGTAAAAACAAGAGAACCTGCGCAGCTGTTTTCTAATTCTCAAATCAATGTTGATTTTTGTGATCCTCCTGGCATAGAGGAACATGGGGAAGTAAGTACTCGCGAGCTGGTTGTATTTGTTGCAGAAACACAAGACACAGAAAAGAATTTTCAGGACTCTTTTAACAATTGGCTAGCATATGTAAAAGCAGGTGTAGATGTTGCTGGCACGCAGTCAGAGCCGCTGATCAAACCAGAAGTTGAGTTTTACGATTTATATTACGAATCAGCATCACCTTTCACGCCTCAAGAAATTATGTCTAAGCAGCCAGTTGGCAAAGCTTTCTATGCAGATTTTGAAACATATTATAACGAGGCTGTTGACAGCAAGCAATACGAAGACACCCTAAGCTCTAGGCCAGACATGAACAATTCACTGCCTAGCTTGTATGGCTTCGTGCGGTTCTTGAACAATGAAGTACTTGAGGGTGGCGACTTCGCTATGCTAAATAATCTTATAGATGAAATAGACAATTGGTATACTGGCGATGGAACAACCCTAACGCAAACTAGAAGCGATGTTTATACTGAGCTTTTTAACAAATACCCACTGGAGACACTGATTACTTTATACGGCTTTCTTACAAGATGGAAAGTTGATCAAAACACAGGCGAAGCTACGTTTACAAGCATTAATGAAAATCAGATTTTACAAAGAATTTTAAATTTTGATTCACAAAACATTAATAAAAATGCTTTGTTTGAGGATTATATAGATGCATATGCAAACGTTTTGTCGTTTAAGGCCACGCCACTACAACCTGATGCAACGCCGCTTTCTAACGATTTGCTTAATAGAATCACCGCTTTGGAACGCGCCTTGACTCGTGTCGCTTTCAGCCCAAATTTTGTTAAAATCGCAGACAAAATTAATAAGTACAAAGACAACTTTCCATATTACTTTCGGCTTGAGTTTACCGCAGAGCTAAACACCTCAATCGGTGATTTGCTGCGTGACTATTTATTGACTCGCTTTTTCTCTCGCGTAATGTTGTTAAAATCTTTTACGCCTTATGATGATGCATTGGCTGCGAGCGATCCACTTTATGCTCAGGAGCGCTTGGTTTATGGCACGCCTCAGATTGGAGGTTCGTTTATCACCCCTTGGGACAAGCAGCAAATTAATTTTTATGATTACTATTCTGAAAACACATTTGTTGATTTAGCTTCTGCAGAAATACAAAGTAGCGCGAACACATTGCTCCCTGCTCAGCCGCGTGCTAGTGCTGATATGCTTTCTTTATTAAACACTTTGGCCGGCGATCCGATATCTGAACATTTAACAATAGACGAGCTTACGTTCTTTTCAGCCGCATCTGACATAAGAAATAATATGGTCTTTATCAGAGACGATTTCAACGATCCTATTAACTTAAACGAAGATAAGAATATCATATATCAAAAACTTGTTGGAGCTGCGCTTAAGGTGCAAGTGTTGCAAAAGTACAAAGAAGTTCGTAGAACATATGAAGATATTGTTACAGGCAAGCCGGCATACACAGAAGATCTTTTCTATAAAATTGTAAAGTATAAAAAGCAAGGCAACAATTTTGTGCCGCTACAATATATTCTGATACCTAACACATCTGATTTGGATATTGCTGAGTATGTTGACACACAATTAAAATATTCTAAAACAGATGATGATGTATACAAATATGAAGTATATGCACAGAGAATTGTGTTTGGCTCAACATACAAGTATTTTTGGACACAAGAGGACAACAGCACCGACCCTGTTATAAACCAGCAGTATGAAAAGTTACTAGCGCAGCCTGTAGAAGATCCTAAGATTAGTGCTGCTAGTTTGGAAACATTTTATGATAATAATGGTCTTGCAGGCATAAATGGTCAAGCAAAAAATGAAGGCTATCAATTCAGTGCTAAAGTTGTTGTGCAGGTAGATCCCTTAATTAAGATTGTTGAGGATAAAATTATAACAACACCTGATATTATGATTATGGATGTGCCTCCGGTGCCACCTAGTGTAGACATTGTACCTTATTACGCTGTTAATAACAGGCTCAAGTTTTTATTATTTGGATCTTCAGATCGTTATAGGCAACTACCTGTTTCTATTTTAGATAGCGATACAGCAGCTTTTGAAAAAATATTGGCTGCTCAAGTGTCCCCAGACGGTTTAGTTGAGTTTGGTTCTGATGATCCTGTGCAGAGATTTCAAATATTTAGAATTAAAAATAGACCAACGTCTTATGCTGATTTTGATTTGTATAACACTTTTGATGGTAATATTTTTGAAGAAAAGATACTGCCTAACACAAAATACTATTATACCTTTAGAGCCGTTGATATTCGTGGTAACATATCAAATCCATCACCTGTTTACGAAGTAGAGTTAATTGATGAAAAAGGAGCTGTTAAGCCACTTATAAGGGTTGTTGATATAGAGCCAAAAGTACCTCAAAAGAAGTTTAGAGAGGTGCAAAAATACTTGTACATTAAACCTAGCTTGCAGCAACTTTACAGTACTTCAGCTGATAATATAGACAGCGCATTCTCAGACGAAACGACTAAGAAAAAATACAAAATCCGCCTGACTTCTAAATCAAGTGGTAAAAAAATAGATTTAAATTTGTCGTTTCAGAAAAAACAAGAAACAAATTCATAGTTTACAATTAAAAGAAAATTAAAATTATATTACTATTTAACATATGAGGAGTTATACATATGGCTTTTTTAGATAATTCTGGCGATAT
>Ga0209348_1000255_pt1 | contig 29912 bp, 34 predicted proteins | sample ETNvirenome_2_30_FD_184065 | JGI IMG/M metagenome (GOLD analysis project Ga0209348, IMG submission 184065) | Marine viral communities from the Pacific Ocean - ETNP_2_30 (SPAdes) (version 2) | ecosystem: Environmental > Aquatic > Marine > Oceanic | place: Pacific Ocean | collected 2013-06-22
GAGTCCTCTTAAAAGGTGGTGGCACAGACTATACAGCTACATCAGGCACATCTGTTGTGTTAGCTACAGGTGCATCTGTAAGTGATGTCATAGAGATAATCGTGTATGATGTGTTCTCTGTTGGTAACTTTTTTAATAGGACAGATAGTGACAGCCGTTATGTGAATCATAACTCAAATACAGCAGGAACGGACAACTTCATTGCAGGTAATAATGCAGGAGATGCTATTGCATCAGGTGGAAACTATAACACTCTCGTAGGTAATGAAGCAGGCACAGCAATCACAACAGGTGATAAAAATACTGCCGTTGGCTTTGAAGCACTATCCACCGAGGATGCAAATGGTGAAAACGTAGCAGTTGGATATCGTGCATTAAAAACGCTTAATGCAGGTGCAGAGGGATACAACACTGCTGTTGGAGCAGATGCAGGTTTGTCTATAACCACAGGTGTTCAAAATACTCTTATAGGAAGTATGAGTGGTGATGCTCTAACAGTAGGTAGTGATAATGTAGGTGTTGGAAGAACGTCTTTAACCTCTGACACTAAAGGAAGTAAATCTATTGCAATAGGCACTGGCACACTACAAAATCAAAATTTTACTTCTGCTACAGATGCTTACAATGTAGCTATAGGATACCTAGCAGGTGGTGCTGTTACAACAGGACAGAATAACACTCTTATAGGCGCACAAGCAGGAGATGCTTTAACTGAAGCAAGTGCGAGTACAGCCGTTGGTCAAGGGGCATTAGGTGCTTGTACAACCAACACACACAATACAGCCGTTGGTACAGATTGTTTGCTTGTTGCGACAGGGGGTTTTAACACAGCTATTGGAACATCGTCTGGCTCTCAAATAACATCAGGAACTAAAAATAGTATCCTTGGTATGTATAATGGTAATAATGATGGCTTAGATATCCGTACTTTAAGTAACAACATTGTACTCTCTGATGGAGATGGTAATACTAGATTTTTTTATGAAAATGCTACTCGTAACTGGCATATTAAAGTTCCTGCTAATAGTAATAATGCTTTAAGAGTAAGAAACACAGGTAGTACAGATGAGTACGGAATCCAAATAGAAAACTCTGCAGACCTTAATAACGGCTCTAATCATTTTATTAATTGTATAGGCTCTAGCACTTCTCGTTTTAAAGTTTTTACAAATGGTAATGCTGTAAACACAAACAATTCTTATGGTTCTATTTCTGATGAAAAACTAAAAGAAAACATTGTTGATAGTGGCTCTCAGTGGGATGACATAAAAGCTCTTAAAGTTCGTAAGTATAGTCTAAAAGAAGATAAACTAGATGCTCCAAATAAACTTGGTGTCATAGCACAAGAACTTGAAACAGCAGGTATGAATGGATTAGTAATAGATACTCCTGATTTAGATAAAGACCTAAAAGATTTAGGCACAGTAACCAAGACAGTCAACTATTCTATTCTATATATGAAAGCAGTTAAAGCATTACAAGAAGCCATGACACGCATTGAAGCACTAGAAACAAAGAACGATGCACTAGAAGCTCGTATTAAGAAGTTGGAGGACGGTTAATGACACGAAGTGTAGTACAATTAGGTGGACAAGCATTAAAGCTTGATGCTGATGGTGATACAACCATACAAGTAAGTAGTGATGATGTTCTAATAGTTGACACAGCAGGAAATGAAGCACTAAAGATTGATGCTAATGGTCATATTACTAATGCACTGCAACCTGCGTTTTTGGCAACAGTTTCAAGCACAGATGTAAATAATTTAACAGTTGGTTCAGGTGTAGACATTGTTATGGACTCTGAAATATTTGACAACAATGCAGACTACAATCCTTCTACTGGAATATTTACAGCACCAGTTACAGGAAGATATGCACTTTATTTTAATACTAGGACACAAGCTATACCAACAAATAATGTTTGGTGGCTCTTCCAATTTACTACTAGCAATCGTGATATAGGGCAATTAATATCACAAGATTTTTCAGCAGAGTTGACATACTTTGGACAGAATATAGCCATGATATTTGACATGGACGCTAATGACACAGCAAAAATTCAGTACACTCAAAATAGTGGAACACAACAGGTAGACCTAAATTCAGGTTCAACATTTTTTGGTGGGTACTTAGTAGCATAAAAGGAATAAAAAATGAGCAAAGCAGCAGAACTAGCAAACCTTATAGGCAACATCAACGCAGGGGGTGGTGGAGTAAACAGAAATGTTGTCATCAATGGTGCAATGAATGTGGCACAGAGAGCAACGTCACAAACAGGCATAAGCAACAGTGGATATTATGTTTGTGATAGGTTTAGAGTAGGAGTAAACACAAGTGGAAGAAGCACATTATCACAAGATAGTTCAGCACCAAGTGGATTTGCAAATAGTCTTAAAGTAGCCTGTACAACAGCAGACACCTCAGTGGCATCAGATGAAGTATTTAGTATACAACACAAAATAGAGGGTCAAAATTTACAAGGATTTGCAAAAGGAACATCAGACGCTAAACCATTTGCTGTGTCTTTTTATGTAAAGGGCAATGCTAGTGCGACTTTTGCTTGTGAACTTATTGATAATGATAACTCTAGGCAGATAACTAAACTTTTTAATGTTACAACAGATTGGACACGAGTTGAGTTATCTTTTCCTCCTGACACAACAGGAACATTAGATGATGACAATGCTTCAAGTATGACCATTGTTATATGGTTACACGCAGGAAGTGATTTTACAAGTGGTACGCTAAACTCAAGCTCTTGGGCATCTAGTGTGTCTGCAAATAGGGCAGGAGGTATATCATCTATTTATGACAGCACAGACAGAACCTTTTTCATCACAGGATTTCAAATGGAAGTAGGGCAGAACGCAACAACATTTGAGCATGAGCCTTTTGAAAGGACGCTGAAAAAATGTGAAAGGTATTATTATTTAAAAGGAAAAGGTGCTGCAACTTATCTTGGTAATGGTGGGTACGCAGTAAGCAGTGAAGTAGACTGTGTTGTAAACTTTCCCACAACCATGCGTTCTGCTCCGTCTTTGGAGCAAGTCTCAGGAACTAATTATTATAGTGCAATATCTGCTGACGGCACAGACACTTTAGATGATTTTGTAATTCATCAAAGTACAATTTACTCTATTTTGATATACAACAATAGTGATGCAAGTGGCTCAACAGGTCGCTATGCTGCATTAAGTATAGCAAATGCTGCAGGGTATATTGCCTTTAGCTCGGAGTTATAAAATGGAAATACTACAAGCAAAATATTGTTGCTATGGTTCTGAAACAGAGCCTTCAAGTATTAGGGTACAGTTAAATGGTAACATTGTTCTTAGTGTACCACTAGACCCTGATAATACAGACTACGCAGAAATACTAAGACAAGTAAAGGAAGGCACACTGACCATACAGGACGCTGACTAGTGTTTGACCCTGTTACCATATCTGCAAGTCTTAGTGTAGCATCTGCAGCATTTAGTAACATCAAGCGTATGTTCCAAGCAGGGCGAGACTTGGAAGCCATGTCACAAGACTTGTCACGATGGATGGGAGCAGTCAGTGATGTAGACAACGCACACAAGTCAGCCAAGAACCCATCAATGCTACGTAAGGTTTTTAGTGGTGGAAGTATAGAGCAAGAAGCCATCGAAGCATATACTGCTAAAAAGAAGCTAGAAGAACAACGCTATGAGCTAAAGCAGTTTTTGATGTTCACATACGGCAGTAAGTCATGGGACGATTTGCTTGCAATGGAAGGGCAGATACGCAAGAGAAGGCAGAAAGAAGTATATGACAAACAAGTGTTCAGAGAGAAAGTTATAACATATGTCGTATTGGCAGTGGTTCTTGTTGTTGGTACTGGTTTTCTGGGTGGGTTTGTATACGGTCTTATGGGGTTCGACAGAGGTTGGTGGTAACTGCGTAAGAAAAGACGGTGGTCAGTATACGTTTGAGTGGCTTTGTGCAGACAAGTATGGTACAATAACACTAGCACAATCTGATAATATTAAAAACTGTTACACCTGTTTTCTCAAGAAGTTCAGTGATTGGACATGGGAGCAAGAGAAAAGACTAGGCATACGTGAAGACCCAAAGTATATCACATGCCGTAGATACAAAAGAGTGCAAGCCAAGAACGGACAACAGGTCTGTTTATATAAGGGAGCAAACGATACATACACGCTAGTGGTTGAAGGTCAGTGTCCAACAGAGTACCGTTGCAAATATGATCCTTTCGGTAAAGAGCCTAATATAGACAGCGTAGTAGACTCACTCAACGATAAGTTTAAGAGGTAACGATGGAAATAGATCCAGTAATATTTTGGAACGTAGTGTTGACACTTATTATAGCTCCTGCAGTGTGGGCTTTTCGTAACATGATGGCAGAGATAAAGCGTATAGATATACTGCTAAACAGAACACGAGAGGACTATGCTTCACGAGCAGAAGTAAAAGATGAGATGCAACATGTAATGGAAGCATTACACAGACTAGAAGATAAACTAGATAGAGTATTAAGTAGAGAGAACAGATGATTCAGTTTCAAGGATTTAAACCCTCTGGCATGGAAAAGATAGCCAATGCTATGGGATTTCAAGGCAACATAAAAGATTTTCAAAAGTTTTTAGAGGACAACCCTGATAGACAAACAGAGATGATGCGTTATCAAGATACTGCTAGACAGATGGCAGAGGGTGGTTATCTTAAAAAGATGCAGACAGGTGGGTCTATAGGAGATATAACAGCTAAAAGAGTTACCGATCCTAAACTTCCTGCACAAGCTGTTGTTGCCCCTGTTGGTGTACCTCAGTCACCCGATCAGATTATAGATCCTACAGGTTCTCAGTTAGGAACTACACCTATGGCAGGTGGAGTAGGAGCTACAACTACTACAGCTACACCTGCACCTCAAAAAGATATAACTAAGTTTGAAGCTGATACAAAATCAGATGAAGTTCAGGCTACAGCGAGTGCTATAACTGCATCACAGGTAGATCCTACAGATCCCAGAGCAAAAGTAAATGCAGCCGAAGCTACTAAATCAAGCGTATCTGACTTAAATGCAGCCCAAGGCACGGCTATAAAGCTAGAGAATCCTGTACAAAGACAGATACAAGATGGAGAGATCATATCTGAAGTAGCAAATGCAGAGAAAGCATCTAAGTTTACAGAACAGATACAAGCTGCAGAAGCCACCCCATCAACACAAGCTACCGTACAAGGACAGTTAGCTAATCTTACAGCTAACTTTGATGCTACAAAACCACCTGCTTGGGCAGCAGGGGCTTTAAGAGGTGTACAAGCTATAATGGCACAGCGAGGGTTGGGTGCATCTAGCATAGCAGGACAAGCTCTTGTACAGGCAGCGATGGAATCAGCCCTGCCAATAGCACAGGCAGATGCTCAAACTATAGCATCGTTTGAAGCACAAAACTTATCTAACAGACAGCAAAGAGCAATGCTTGCTGCCCAACAACGTGCTACATTTATGGGCATGGAGTTTGACCAAGCATTCCAAGCAAGAGTGCAGAATGCATCTCGTATTGCTGACATAGCCAACATGAACTTTAATGCAGATCAACAGATAGCATTAGAGAATAGTCGTATGGCTAACACCATGAACCTCAACAATCTTACAAACAGACAGGCATTAGTCATGGCAGAAGCAAGTGCTTTGGCTAACTTAGATATGTCTAACTTAAATAATAGACAACAGGCAGCAGTAATGAATGCACAGTCATTCCTACAAAGAGATATGGCTAACATGTCTAATAAACAACAGGTAGAAATGTTTAGAGGACAGCAGGTAATACAATCTTTGTTCACTGATCAGGCTGCAGAAAATGCAGCAAGACAGTTTAATGCCACAAGTCAGAATCAGGTAGATCAGTTTTTTGCACAGCTATCTACACAGACATCACAGTTCAATGCATCACAAGCTAATGCACATGCACAGTTCAATGCAGGTGAAGCTAATGCACTGTCTAAGTTTAACTCAGAAATGCAGAACCAACGTGATCAATTCAATGCAAAGAATAGACTTATAATAGATCAAAACAATGCACAGTGGAGAAGAGAGATAGCTACAGCCGATACTGCAGCCTTAAACAGAGCTAACGAACTAAATGCTACTGCCCTGCTAAATATATCTAATAGTGCCTATAATAATTTATGGCAGTATTATGGTGATATCATGGACATGGCTTGGGAAAGTACAGAGAACGAAAGAGAACGTGTTGTAAAGATGGCTATTGCACAGCTAAATGCCGATACAAACAGAGAGCTAGGTGAGATGAAGAATGATTATGACTCATCCTTTGGTTTTGGTAGTTTAATAGGCACATTCTTAACTGCAGGTAAAGACAGTGTCCTTGGATCTTTTTTAAATTTAGGATAACATGATATGACTTATAACCCTACAAACCCTGTTGCTGATGCCATACAAGGTGTCGAAGCAATGCTAAAAAGAAAACCTGTAAAAATGGAAACTAAAAGAACAGGTATGCTTTCTAAAAGAACCCCATCTATGCAAAATAATATGGACGAAGACAAGGCAACCATAGCTATGTATGTACAAACCATAAGAGATGTAATAGAAGAGAATAAAAACAATGAGAAAACCTGAACCACAAGTTGATGCCCCGATTCCCGGACAAAGCTTAACTGCACCTCTGGGTGGTAGACCTTGGCAACAACCACCACAATACAATACTGTAGAGGAAGCACTAGAATATTACGTTCCAAAGATGACAGACAGAGGATTTGTAAAGAAGCTGTTGACCATCATGGAGCTTGGTATACCTTTGACTACCATTGCTAACTCAATACAAACTGCTTCTGTTATGGAAGGTAAGCACAGCATAGATGTGGGAGTTCTTGCTGCCCCTATACTTGTAGAGTTAATGAAGAACATAGGTGAAGCAAACGAGGTAAGTTATGTAGTAGGCACAGGTCAGGATGACATGAAAGACAGAGCAAGCATAGCTTTGGCTAATAAAAAGGGTGACATAAATTTATCAGATGAACCTGTGGCTGATGTACCTGTAGAAAAAGTTGAAGAGGTAGAACCCGAAGAAGAATTAAAAGGATTGATGGCAAGAAGGAGTGACGCATAATGAGTTTAGGTGGATTTGCAGGTGGCATGGCATCAGCTTTTCAGAAGGCTCTTGATAGAGAGCAAGAAGAAAAGATGGAAGCAAAAAGAGAAAAGGCAGCACAGCTACGTCAGGCTGCATCATTTGCCCATGCTGATAAACTATATACTCGTAGGCTCATGGATGATGAAAGAAAGAGCCTTAGAGAAACAGAGCAAGGACTAAAAGCTATATTTGGATCAGGTGCTGACTCCTTACCTTATGTTCAAGCATGGATGCAGATGGGTAGTGCAGGTATAGAACAGTTAAAAGAGTTAAAAGAATTTGCCAAAGAAAAAAGAGTGCCATTTAAATCTTACTTAGATCTAAGCTATCCTATAAATGATGAAACAGGAGAGTTGTTTACACAAGATAACTACGGCACTATAGACCTAGGCAACACCATAGAAACAATGATAAAGAGAAGAGTTGGTGATGATCCAGATGCAGCATTTATCAAGCCACAAATAGGTGGCATAATAAAGCCATATGAACAGGAGTATTCTATATACAGCTTATCATTCGATGAAGTTAATCAAGAGATAGCTAGAGTGCAAAACAATATAGAAGAAGCAGGTTCAGGTGGTGTGCCTACTGTAGAACTAAACAAAGAACTAGACCAACTTAAAAAGTGGAGAGAGACTATACTAAAAAATGAAGCTGATATGCACGAAGCAAAAGTAAAAGAGGGAGATAGTACGTCAGCTAAAAGACTTATAGCACAGCGTGTCAATAGAGTATTAACTGCTAACATTCCTAATGCAGATATGATAGAGGGGTTTGAGACTGGTACGTTTTTAACTATGAGAGGAGATCAGTTTAGGTATTTAAATTCATTTGAGAAAACTCTTGAAGATCTAGCTCCTATGTATGAAGTGTACAAAAAGAAACAAAAAGATGGAGTGTCAGGCATAACATTATTTGAGTCTGCCCTACTAGAGATGAACACAATGGTTTCTAGAAAAAATAGTCTTATGGATCAAATGGCATCAGATCTTTTAGCCTTAGATTCTAATCTACAACAAAAAATTATTAATAATAAACCATTTCCACCAAATTTTAATAAAAACACATTAATAGGAAAAGCTGTTCTCTATTCTCATGATGACGAGCCACCTACAGTAGCCATAGTAAAAGGCATTGGTAATGAATTTGTAGTTGATGAAGCTAAAGCAAGACAACTAGCAACACAAGCAGGTGAACCAGAAAGATGGAGAGATTATTTTAATCCCTATGGATTTGATTTTTATGCAAAAAGTACACCATTTACGAAAGATTCTGTATCCAAGCTTGTAGGGCAGTAAAATGGTAACTACAATTAGAAAAAATATAGGGACAGAGAACACTCAAGAGGAAGATAATAATAACACCTCAGTCTCTCCTACTACACCAAGAAGAAATGTTATAAGAAAAAACATAGATAATCTTGGCAATCCTGAGAATCCAGATCAAGATACTCTCAGTAAAGACCTTTCCCCCGATAGCACAAACGAACACTTAACTGATAACGATCAAGTTCCTAACGTGGAGCTTGATGTAGACAAGAATAATAGCCTTCTAGGATTGGGTGTAGATGCAGTAAAGTATACAGCTAGATATGCACCACCTGATATAGGTAATTTTGCTGTGTCCCCTAGAGAGTGGTCTGCTATACCTAAAGGTGTAACCGAAGGTGCTTCTAATATTATGGAGTTCTTGGGGGATTTAGATCAGTCTACTTATAAATATTTAGGATTAGTAACTTGGGGTGGTGATAACGACAACAAATGGGAGCTTACAGATGTGTTGCCCCAGTGGATACCCCCTTGGAGAACAGAGGAGTTAAAAAAATATTATACAGATGAAGCTAAAAGAGGTCACACATTTTATGCACTAGCTAACGCTTTTGATAAAGCACAAGAAGTATTTCCAGAAGAAGAAGATTACAAAACAGGAACAGCAAATTTTGCATTTGAAGCATCTAGATTTCTTACAGGATTAAAAGGGGTAGAGAAAACTTTTAAATTAAAAAAGGGGATTAAAGGATTATTAGCAGGAGAGATGTTAACAGGTTATATTATCTTTGGTAAAGATGATGAAGGGCTTGGAGATATGTTAAAAGGTTTTGGAGTTGGTATACCTGATTATCTTACACAGTCACGTTGGGACGATAAGACTGATGAGGTTTGGGTAAGAAGAGGGTTAGGTGCTTTTGAAGGCTTAGTTACAGGTGCAATATTAGATAGTCAAGTCTACAAGGCTATGGGTAGTGCGATGAAAATCTTCAAGGGAAAAGAGAAAGCTATCAATGAAAAAGTAAAAACAGGTAAAGTATCAGAAGAGACTAATCAAGAAATAGATGAAGCTATGGATGAGCTATCAGGTATTGACGTTGATAAAGGAGTCGATGAAGTAAAAACTTGGAAACTAAAAGATAACACTGTGTCAGAAGCCAGACAAAGAATAGAGATGGCACAGCAAGCTACTGCAAATAGAACTAACATGCAGAGAATGAACAACGAACAAGTTGTAAATAAAAATGTAGGCTACTATAATAACCTTGTCCGTGAGTTTGAAGAGAACTTATCCATAAATAAAAATAATGGTTTGAAAAGAGGGGACGATGGATTCTTCACAATCTCTAATATGGAGAACAATAAATTAGTAATAGACAAAGATAAAATTACTAGACTAAGAAAACAAATTCTTACAGCTAAAGAAGAAAAACAAAAGTATTCACTTTCAGGACAGATAGCAGCCAGATCTACCATAGAAGGTTATGAGATGGGTGAGGGTTCTATTGATTACATACTTGACCCTGATCAGATAGGTAACATTACAGCAGACGAACTAGATGCTCTGTCTACAAGGGTGTTAGACACAGAAAATATAGAAGCTCTTACAACTGTGGCTGTTGAGTTAAAGAATGCCTATCCTAATAAATGGAAAAATAACCAGTCCGTTATGGAAAATATATTCCGTTTATCTACAATGAATGAATTGACTATAGCAAAAGACCATCCCTTATGGCAAGCTTTAGACAAGGCAGGTATGTCCTTTGAAGATTTTGTAACAGCACATTTAGGATCTGCGTCAGAAGCAGGTAGAACTCTGCAGAAATATTCTACTCTGTCAAAGAGACTAAAACCAAAAACAAAACAGCAACGACAGGACAATATGATAAAGAGACAAGGTTGGTTTGGCACATACTTTAGACGAATAGAAAATATAAGACGAGGTCTTCTCGTATCACAGATAGCAACCGCTGCAAGAAACCTAGAGTCAGGACTAATACGATCTCCTGTAGAGTCTCTAAATAATATAATAGAAGTTGGGTTACAAGACATAGCACAAGGCAAGTTCTTTGCAAACAATAGAGTATTTCAAAGAACAACATGGCAAGACAGCTTTGCCAACCTACGGTACATATACTCTGACAGAGAGCTTGCAAAAGGCTTTACTGATATAATATTAAATCAACCTGAGTTACAAAAGTTTAACGATCAGATGTTTAAAACTATTAACGAGATACAGGTAGCAACAGGTAGAGGATCAGGCACTGCTACAGACAAAGTTCTATCTAAGATGGAAGACTTTACACTAGCCTTGAATGCACCTAACAGATGGCAAGACTTCTTGTTAAGAAGAGCAACCTTCTTAGGAGAAGCCCAAAGATTATTTAGACAGAAGATGGATATAGATTTAATTCAAGAGTTGGAGAATGGCAGATTAAAAGATCTATTGCGTGATGCCAAGGATTTAAATAAGACACTAGATCAAGAAGATGGTGGGGTATCAGCCATAGAATTATTTGCAGAAGCAACAGAGAGAGCTTTAGATTTAACTTATTCTTCTGCACCAGAAGTGCCATTAAATAAAGCCATAGCATCCTTTATTGTAAATAATAATCTTACTGTGTTTGTTCCTTTCCCACGGTTTATGTTCAAGAGTATGGAACTCATGGCTGAGAACTCTGCAGGTGCTTTGATAGTCCCTATCAGAAGAATGATACCTGAATCTTTAGGTGGACAAAAGGGTAAACTTACTCAACGTGACTATAGAATGATATCTCGTAACTTAACAGGTGGCTCTGCTATAATGGGAGCATCCTATATAATGAGCCAGAAAGAAGAGGGAGAGGACTATAAACAATTAAAGCTAGATGATGGCACTATGATAGACACAACTCCTCTGTTTCCCTTACGGCAGTTTATGTTTTTGGGCAAGATAGGCAGGGAGTTTTACAGAGCTACATATGATGTAAGTCCCGGAGCTGCAGCAAAAGAAGCTTTCTTTGAAACATTCCCTCTAAGAGAAGCTCTTGAAACATTTGCAGGTTCTAATTTCAGAACTGGTGTAGCAGGTAATTTTGTAGATGAGTTTTCAAAACTACTTACACAGGCAGATATAACACAGGGTGAAAGACTTACTGATGCAGGTGTGTCTGCTCTATCAGAATACTTTGCGTCTTGGGCAGTGCCAATGAATCAAGTCATAGATGCACAGAGAGCATTGGAAGCTAGGGGTACAGTTTATAAAGAAACTTCTAAAGATCCTGAAGTTTTAAACTTGGGTAGCACTGCTTTAGAAGCACTTGTAAAACCCTTTAGAAGACTAGACCCAACAGGTTTACTGGTAGATGAAGAAGAGCTACCTGTAAAAGAGGATATATTTCAAGAGACAAAAGAAAGAAAAGGATCTCTATATAAAGTTCTTACTGGTATAAATATGTACAGTGAGGATAGTGAGGTAGGTAAAAAACTTATGTCCTTGGGTCTGACCAAGTGGGATCTACAAAGTAAATCAAAGATACCTACAATAAAAAATTATGAAAACAAAATTATAAGAGAAAACTTAGATAAGGTACTGGCAGTAGCAGAAGCATACGCTACCACTGCAGAACAAGAATATGAAAGTCAAAGAGATACATTATCATCTGGATTCTTTGGGGGTATTAGTAAAAAGAAATATGTGAACATGCGAATAAAAGATAAGGTAATGGAAGCAGTAGAAAGCCTAAGAGGAGATCCTGCAAACTTATCTGTTCTTGGTGACACACGAAAAGCATTGACTCTTACTGCAGAAAAAGACTACAGAAGATTGCCTACAAAGACAAAGACACAGGCATACTATCAGTTTAAAAGACTCTTTAACAGATTTCCAATGGCTTTCACTAAAGAGTATTTTAGATCTAGGTATAGGGACTATGATAACTTTACAAAAGAACAGAAGGAGCAGGTGCTAGAGAAAGAAAAACAACAAGACCTAGTAAACCTAACAAGAATAGGTAGAGATCTTCAGTAACGCTTCTTCATCTTCTCCATATGATCATGCACTTGAGCCAGTAACTTCTTTAGCTCGTTGCAAACCTGCGTAAGAACCTTAATAGTATCATGGTCTTTGTTGATTTCTTTTCTGTCCATGAAAGCTTTTGCTTCTTTTTCTAATTCCATCTCTACCTCTATGTATATTATCGTAATAGGCTGTGTTAAAGCCACGTTCCCACTCTCTATGTAGCATAGTGTCGGAACTATAGGGGTTGCGAATCTTTCCGTAAACAAATGCATCGTAACCTTTCATCCACTGTATCTTCAGTGGTGCATCATGTTTACCCAAACCTCTCTCTTTTCTAGATAAGTGTCTCATATTAAGCTCCTATGTCCACTATCTCACAACTGTCACCTGAACAGGCAAAGGTCTGAGAAGAGTTAGTGTTATCTTCTTTCTCGTAATCCGTAAATTTATTCCAATCAATATGACTGAACTTACTGCTAAAATCATTGTATACAGCTTCTGTACAGTCCTGATATGGTGCTTGCTGATAAGTATGATCGGAGTGTGGTAAGAAAGAAACACCTGACATCTCGTCAAAGTGTTTGAATACAAACGCACCCACATCCATCCACTCTTCATCACGCACTGATACAGTCACAGAAGGTTTATGCTCACACCAATGTCGCTGATAGAGAAGCCACATCTCTAGCTGTTCGATAGCCGTCATATCATTTCTGACTACAGACTTCTTTGGTGACTTCATTGGGAAGCTGAATACTGTCTGTGTATCAGGCTTCATGAAGTCAGCTTCACTGGGTATACCACTATCTTTCATGAAGTTAGTAAGAGGATCTTTATTATCACCCCTAACGGTACGAATATAATAATCGCTATGACGAGGGTGGATACCACTGCTTGAGTCCACAAGCTGTGATACTGTGCCACTGGGTTTGACACAGGTGATTGCTGTGCTTTGTGGGATTCCAAAGATGGCTGACCATTCTTTGTTTGTTTCAACGGCAATTTCCCTGAGTGCTGTAAGTGTCTTTTCAAGTCCATGTTTCTTTCCATTCGTTAATTCATTATCCATAATACCTGTAAGGCTGACCCCTAGAAGTCTCTCCTCTTCAGTATTCTTCTGCCATATCTTTCGCAAGTATGGGAACTTAGTGAGTGTAGCCTGTGCTGTGCCAAGTATAGTAGCAAGCATGACCTTCTTCTTCAAATCTTCAAACTTATCTTTCTCTCGTATTACAACCTCTGTAAGATTGCAGAACTGATAGGGTCTGAGTATGATTTCACTACAAGGATTACAACCAAACTCATGATCGGCATCTCTTCTGCCAAACTTCTTTGCTTGCTCCTTTGCAGATATTCTATTAAATATACCACGTTCACCCGACTTAGATTCAACAAGAGATGTCCACTCTCGTAAGAACGTTTCTCCATCAGGCTTGTCAGTGTATACAACAGAGTTGTTTGACAAAGCCATCTGTGGTGCTGTCTCCCACCACTTGCCAGACTTGGCATGTCTCATGCGTCCATCAGATAGGTTAGACAGACTTATCATAGCAGAACGTCTAACACCACCAGAGACTACAACTTCCCCAACCTTACACATAAGATTATGACAATCGTAGCTAGACAGCTTACGACCCTCATTCTGTCGAAACAAAGCAACAGTAAAGCTAAATAAATCAATTAGAGGTGCAGGACCACTAGCTCTACCACCAAATACTTTGAGCCTAGCACCTGCAGGTCTTACATTTGACATGTCCCACATAGGAACTTCGCCCATATATAAATGTCCTATAAGTTTGCGTAAGGCTCTTGCCCATCCTTCTTTACTGTCTTGCACTTTTATTACAGTGTCAACATGATCTAAGCCCTGTGGAATCTCTGGTAACTGTGACACGTATTGCCTTTCAACAGAGAACCCTACACCTGTACCACACAATAATATATACATAGCTTCATCAAAAGCTTTTGGGTCATCAACAGGCAGATAGCTACAGTTATATCCTGCCGTGTTATCTCTCTCAAGTGCAGGACCTGCAGTCATCAAAGCTCTCATGGATGGCATGACATCTAGATTCTTTATAGCAGAGAAGATCTGCTGTTTAGGTAGATGTCCCTTGACTTTCTCAGTGATATAATCCACATACCTCTGCACAGTCTCTTCCCACGTTTCTCTTCTATTTTCTTCGTCAATCCATCTAGCGTATCTAGATATTGCAATAAATTTTTGATAATCATTCATGTCAGTTCTCCATAGTTATTTTACAGTGTTTTATTTTCAACCCATCAATATCGTAGATATACTCTTCTATTGCTTGTTGTAGTTCCTTAGTTACATCTCCATCAGCAGGTACAGGGTATTCTTCCTGATCAAGATCTAGGGTGAGGTATACTTTAACAACCATCACCCAACTCAATACCAAAGCTTGTACCCTGTACTTTTGGTTCTTCTTTTTTCTTTACTTCAATCAGCCTAGACAGATACCATTGTGCCTTCTCTAAGTCCTGCACACCATTCTTGTATCGGTATCTCCAAAGATACTTTATTATATTCCCCTGTAAATAATATTCGTATCCCTCACCTGTAGCTGAAGATATTGCTTCAATACACTCAACACCATACTTATTGTAGTGTGGTGGATTGTTTACCATATCTTTACACTCTATATCCCACTTCGCCATATCATGCACTCCCATTTAATTTATCCTTCATTGATCTAAAGTCTACCTTAATAACGTTGTCATGTCTAGACATAATTGGTACAGGGACATAAGGTTTATCACTCAAAGAGCTTTGTCTTTTTCTTCGTTCTTCATGTATCTCATCTTCTACTATTTTAAATACACGCTTAGAAAAATCTATGTCACTTCTAACCAGATCAATACCTACGAGACACATACGAGCAAAGAACATTAGCTCATTGTAATCGTCATCGGACAATGGATTAGCAGGAGAATCTATTACAGATAAATGCACATCTCCTGTCCAGTTGCCGTTGGAATCAAGGCTTGGTTGCATCCGTATAACTATGTCTTGATCGTTTATGTTCATGTGTAAATCTTTAAAATTATTTGTCATTAGCATAACTCCTTATAAATTTTGTACCAGAGAATTTTATTAACTCTGGGTGGTTGTTTTTTCCTTTCTCCTTTAACCATGCTTCGGGAATAATTCTGTCACTAAATAGAAATTTATTCTTATCGCACCACATAGCGTATGAAGTCTTCGATCCTTTCTGTATCTTTCGTCTACTGCTTGTAAAAACAAATCGTATGTCTAAACTAGGATGTTGCTTTTGTATACACACATGTTTGTATCTATCTGCAGGTGTAAATAACCCTTTCGTTTCTATTATAATACCATTGGGTAGTACGAAATCAGGGGTGTATGTTCTATAGGCTAAGTCTTCCCACTCTATCTTGATACCCTCGTAAATATATTTTATATTAAGAGAGTCAAGAAAAGTGGAAAGACCTACCTCTAGACCACTACGATAGCCTAGTGTTCGTGCTAGATTATATTTTCTACCACCGTACACTTACCATTTGTACCAAAGAGCAAATGGACTCTCTAGCTTCTCCCCATAGAGAGCTTTATGCTCTGCAAGAAAAGCTTCTCTAGCAGCATTATACGATGCATACTTTTTCTCATGATAAGCTTTCTTCATGTCGGCTAACTTCTTCTGTGTCATAGATATCTGTTCAGCCATTTCTTCTAATGTAGGTTCTTTCTCTGTCATATTAGTTTCTCCTCTGCTATTTCTACATATGAAACGATCTTCGGTTCTTTTGCCTGAGACATGATAGATGGTAGCTCCTGCAAATCTTTCCAACAAGAATGTTTATATCTACAGAACGAACATGTAGTTCCTAAGATTTTATTACCTGTTGGCTTTCCTCTGAAAGTTTCTTCTACTGGTTCAAAACACCTCTCAAACTTGTTACTCTCAACTACGTCTACGTTATTATATAGTTTGTCGTACTCTTCTTTCAAGTCCAAACCTTCTGCAGGTACGTATTTAAAACTACCATTAGATTTATTTACGACCCACCAACCACCTGCTTTTTTATTCAGAGCAAGTGCATACCCTGCTAATTGTGGTACATATCCAAACGCATCCTCTTTAGCTAAAGTATCAAAGGACTCAAACTTATTTCTGTATGACCAGTCTGATGCTGACTTGATATCGTCAACAGCATCATCCATGATTATATCATACGTGCCTTCTATAGAGGTATCTATGGTTAAAGGAACTGAGACTTTCTTAGAATCTTCAAAGGCTATACCTGCTTGTCTGAGTAGTCCCTTGAATACAGCTTCAACTATATCACCCAACATCATATTCATAACAAAGTTATTGGGAAGAGGTAAAGCTTTTTCAGGTTGGTTCTTCTCAAACCATAGCTGACAGGTAGGTCTGCCCACGTTAGACATTCTAATCCTGAACTCTTTCCTGTTATTCTTAGAGCCAAACTGACGGTGTAAGGCTTCCTTTATGTCTTTGCATATCTTATTAATATTCTTGCTAGACATAATGGCTTCACCGTCAGTGGCTTTCTCCAAGAATCGGTGCAGTTGTAGTTCTGCCCTATGCTTCATGCTACTGCACCTTCTCGCTGTCACTGGTTATATCAATAAAGTTTTCAACAACAGCAGCATCCACTTCCTCGTGGGTATGTACATTCTCATCCCAAAGGTTGATTATGTACTGGTTGTAATTTGTAACCCACGCTAGAAGGTTGGCGAATAGCTCTTGATCCTTGTCAGATGTTTCAATCTTACTGGTCAAGTCTAGCCTTGTGCTAGGAACATAGTAGCTGTTACCATTTGGTAACTTTCGTTCCTCTGATGAAGCAAACATGAGATGATTTAAAGGATACCGTTTCATCTTGCCAAGCTTATCAAACACAGTACCCACTGTCTTGAAAGCTTCCTTGTTGTCAATCTCCCATATGAAAGGGACATGACCTAGATCAGCATCAGTAACTGAACCACCTTCAACTCTCATAGCACGATCAAACTTAGCCAAACCAAACACTACACGCACACGCTTGATTTGTCTGATTAGATCTTTCTGCTTGTCAGGCAAGGCATCAAAATCCTTGACATAACCTGCAGGTTTACCACAGTTGTGACCACCATCGTTGTCCTTGAGATCAATGTTAAGATTATCAGCCATGATAGTCTTGACATATCTGTTGGGTGTATCGTCATTACCCTTAATAAATCTCTTATACATAAAGCGTTGCATAAAAGGTCTGATCTCAATATCAGACTGGTAGTAGGTGGCATCATCAGGCACATCCAACTTGTAAGAACCACTAGGGACTTGCTCAACATTTACTGACTTACCATTTATCTCTGTCGATCCCATGATAGGTGTGTGGTTCAACCGTAGCCTAGCTAACTGATTAGCAGACTTCTTCTCTACATCGGTGGATGCAGTTACAGTTGAAAGACCCATAGCTTTCGCCATCTCGTCAAAGTTATTATTTATAGATACTATTTCATTCATATATTTTCTCCTTATTTTAAAAAAGTGTTATAGTTATACCATCATACATCTTTAGTGTCAAGCCAGTTGTCACCTATTTTTGCATCTAATTTCAAAGGCACATTAAAGTCTATATTCCAACGTGTATCAATGATAGATTTCATGTTACTATTTATACTCTCTACTACCTGCAATACCTTGTCCACCTCGTCAGGGTGAACATCAATCACTATCGAATCATGCACTGTGTTAACAATACAACTCTGTAAAGGTTCAAGCATACCATCAATAGTTAATAATATTAAAGGAACTATATCTGCTGTAGCAAATGCTTGCACAGGATAGTTCTTTATCTGAGTGAAGTGAGACACAGTGCCATTGTTCTTTCTAATGACATCAGGAAAAGCGAATGAACGACCAGACGGTATTCTTATACGACCTGTCTGTACAGCTTCATTGCCTAACTGCTTGTGCCAATCGGACACACCCTTGTACTTTCTACCAAACTGCTCATAGTACATAGCTTCTGCTTCAGATCTGCCAAACCCTGTAGCACCATACAGAGGTGCAAAGGTGTGTGCCTTTGCTTCTTGCCTAGACGTAGGTTGCCCTGCGTTTGTGATGACCTGTGCTGTGTAGCTGTGTACATCAAAGCCTTCACTTATCTCCTGCATTGCTACTTCGTCCTGTGATAAATAGGCAGCAGTTCTAAACTCTAGCTGTGCAAAGTCAGCTTCAAGTATCTTACCACCCTCCCATCGGGACACAAAGATCTTCTTCACAGGAAACGTACCACCTCTAGGCATGTTCTGCATGTTTGGATCTGCACCACTGAAGCGTCCTGTAGAGGTGCGATGTTGCAGTAGTCTAACGTGTAGCTTACCATCAGCTTTGGTGTAGGTAGATATACCCTCAACAAAACTAGAGAGATAGGTATCTAGAGCAGACAGTCTGCGAACATTCTTGAGGAACAACTCTGCCTTGGTATTACCTGTACGCTTGGCATGATGTTCTAATATTTCTAGGTTTACTTTGTTTGTGCTGAAACCGTTAGCACTGACCCACTTGGGACTAGGGGGTGTAAAGCGTAACCCTGCCATCTGTGGTCTGTTCTTGTACACCCAACCTGATTCGTTACAGGTAGTACACTTGTTAGGTTTCTTGTAAGGTGTACCATCCTTTCTTACTTTGGTTATCTTACCACGACCCTTACAAGTCGGACATGTGTTAGCTGTAACTTTATATACAACGTTTGAGTGCATATCAACTAAACCGTTGAACAATGACTTGTCCATATATGGTTCAAAGTAATTAGCCCACATAGATTTGTCTTTTGGTTTACGGCTGTAGATAACCCACGACAACTGCTCTGGACTATTAAGATTTATAGGTCTGTCACCCATGAGATCACGAACCTGTTGGCTGAGATCATTCCATATACTTACCTTCTCCTTCTCAAACTCCTTGCGAACCTCGTCTAGTTTCTTGGAGTCCACACTGAACCCACGTTGATATATCTTACACAAGCACACGGCAACCATGTTGGTATGTGTAACTGTATCCATAAGATCAGCATCACCGTTGGTTAGCCTTTGATGTATCTTGTTTGATAGATCATATGTAGCTCTGATATCGTGTAGCAGGTAGTCTGATAACTCTTGATGTGGGATCTCAGATACAAGTATACCACGCTGAAAGTAACTCTTCATTGTATCCTGCTTTTTATTATCTAGATCATATCGTTCAGCACATTGCTCCAAAGATAGTGGTTGCTTCTGTCCACGCTGTAGCACATACTCGCCTAGCATAGTATCAAATACAATACCATCATACTTGAACCCCGACTCCCACAACCAAATCAAATCGTGAGCTACGTTATGACATACAAGCACAGTAGTTTTATCTAACTGCTCCTGCACCATAGCATGACCGTTAGGTGTAGGTGGGGCATATGCATGGTCAAACGTAACTATTCTCTCCCAGTTATCTGTCTTCATGCCTACCATAACTAAACTATTCTCAGGCTCAAAGGGATCTAGGTGTAGCTTGTCGTTACGCTTGATCACATTATTTTCTATATCTAATATTAATCTCATACGTTGTCCTTCAAATTTACTAACTCAGCTTCTCCGTATGGTATATGGAAGAAGTGTTCCTTCCTACCGACATTGCCAAGCCATATTTCTTTTATACATTCTTGTGTCATCTGATAGTCTTTTATTCTCCAAGCAAACTCACAGTCTCTTCTTATAACATAGAAGTTAAAGAAAGCATCCTTGTCGTTCATCTCTCTAAACTTATTTACGAGTTTTATTTTACGATGTGGTATGCGTATCTCCTTCCATGTTGGATTCCAATCTCCAGTCCACTGGTTCTTCATTTCTACCTCAGAATAATACTTGTGTCCATTCTTTTCTGAACTTATATCAAAAGAGTAGTTCTCACCTGATGATATATTTATATGTCCATTACGTTCTAGATAATCAATTACAATCTGTTTAGCCTTGCCATCGTTCTCCTTGTATGAGCTAGGCTGAAAGCGTCTATAAAACGCACCTTTTACTGGTTCTAATCTATTCATGCTGAGTACCTCGCTGTGTATGGGTCTAGCTCACAGACAATCTTGCCATGCCAACCAGACAGTTTGTTTTTTACAACGTTGATATGTCTCTGTGGGGATTGTTCTTCCTCACCTTCAACGTCAGGGTTCTTGGCTAGTAGTAGCATCAGATCTGCTTCTGCAGCTTTACCTGTTCTACTACCTTCCATCATGGCTTGGTTGAGTACAACCTTGCCTTCTGCTTCAGCAGATAGCTGTGACATATAAAATATAGCACAACCATACTGCTTGGCTATCATACGAGCATAGATAGCGTTTGCTTTCAGAGCTTCATCTTGTCGAGCAAACCCTGCTGTCTTGGCAAACTTATCGCCCATATCTAGCACAACTATATCGGGTCTGTGTGACTTAGCCACACTCTCAACCCATGTCATATCACGACCAGTGCAATCAATCATCTCTATATTCTGACGCACTGTAGCGTACTTCTCCTGTGTAAGCTGTGGATTCTTGACTATCTGTTCTTGTGTCATGCCTGTGCTTGCAGTTAAATATCTAATACCAACTCTATGCACTGCTTCTTCGTTACAGAGGATGACACACTTAGCACCCTGCCTAGCAAAACCATTCTGCCCTGCTATCATGGATGCATGAAAAGATGTTTTACCTGTGTTAGGTCTAGCTCCAACCTCTATCAGGTGACCCTCGTTTACACCCTCAATCTTACGTGTAAGACTTGGTATGTTGAATGTCCATCTTGCTTCCATAGCGTTCTTGGCAAGCAATGTTTCCATAGATATGTCTGCCCACTCCACATTGAGTGTAGGTATGAAGTCATCACCATACTGCTCTAGCATATTACGTAATGGCTCAAGACTTGACTTGCTACCATTGACGTAATCAAAACCTAAGTTAGCTATCTCTTCACCCACAACCTGCTGAAACAACTTGGATAACACCTCTTGTGCTACATCATTACCAAGTGGTTGCTCCTTCTTGATACGAACAAAGAAGTCACCATACGCTTGCTTCTGTGCTGTGGTCATTGTTGGATTGTTAGCCAAGAACAGTGCTTCAACCTCATCAGGTGTTACTGATCTATTGTACCTTTGCATGGCATAATCAACAGAGTTTTTTATCTTACGTAAATCCTTGCTAAATAATTTATCAGGACAACGTATACCTCTATGTTCATCATAGAAGTCTTTCTTCATTAGACTACGTATTAATGCTATTTCCATTTATTTGTTCTCCTATTGCTGTTAGTTTTTCAATGTCGTTAGGATGTCTGTACTTCAGGTCATCGGTTAATCGTAATACTCGTACATCATTTACAATACTTTTTAACTCTCTAAAAAATTCCATAGCTTTTGTTAGTGCATCGGGGTCTAAAGCTATAACTGCTGAAGAGAACTGTGACAAGTACCTCTTGTGTATATCAGACAGAGATGTGCCTAACACAGCAACCCCAACATACACATCACTGCCTACAACTACGGCACTGACACAGTCCTCAACAACTACAGCGACCTTACCACATCCAGATGTGAATGGCAAGCCACTATTCCCATATTTTTTCCATTTAGGTAAAGTATTTCTAAGACTTCGCCCAACTGCATCTACAATCACACCATCCTGCATGATGGGAAACACAGCACGATTATCTTTTACGTCATGATACAGTCCACCCATGAGGTTAAACCTTTCCATGAATCTAGTAACGTCAGGTTGTCCCTTGTATGGCACAACATACTCAGGCATTACAAAATGCTCTCGTGCTTTCTCTTTCTTGGAGAAGGCATTACGGATGTCCTTGACAGACATATGTACAGGTTTAGATCCTGATATATTACACGATGCCTTGTAGCAGTTCCAAAGCAGCCTACCCATATTGTTTGTGGCAGTAAAGGTTTTGTATCCACCACACTCAGGACAGTTCATTCTCTTTGTCTCACCATTATCTATATTTATATCATCTATAATGTTATATATATTATACATTGTATTTACTCCTTGTATTGAGAGCATTCTTAGCACTCTCATATGTGTGTTTCATGTACGGCTTTACTGACTGCACGTTTGTATGTCCAGTTACAGACATAACTTGCCCCATCGGGACACCACTGTCAATCATTTCTGTTACACCTGTCCTTCTTAGATCCATAAGTCTGAGTTCATCGGGTAGTTCTATCTCTCTCATTATCCGTCTGCCTTTCTTAGATACACCCTCTAGTGTGTATGGATTATATTCTCCATTGACAGGTCTTACGTTAGGTGCTACATATTGTTGGAATCCATAGTCTTCGTTCTGTTGTAGTAGCATGTCATATAAACTATCTGTTATCGGTAGGTACACTTTAGATCTACGCTTTGATTGTTCTAAGGTTAGTTTACCCTTGTCTAGGTCAAGGTTATCCCATCGTAGCATTCTCATGTCTCCAATCCTCTGACACCATTCGTATGCCATATGCACTATCAGTCCAACACTTCTGTACTCAAAGTATGCATAAGCATAGTCAAGAAATTGACGCACCTGTTCTTTATCCCACACAACTCTGCGTGGCTTGGGTGACTTACGTCTTATATTAGAGAATGGATTATGATTTCCATACTCCATCTCAGATGCGTAGTTATATATTCGTGATGCTGTGCTACAAATGTGGTTAGCAAAAACTACACCACGTTTTACCCACACTTCGTATGTCCTCTTTGCTAGTCTAGCTGAGACAGTGTGCCACTTCTTATCACCCAAACTGTCACATAATATCTTAATAAAGTATATGTAATCAGCTTTAGTACTGTCTCGTAAGGCTTTGAAATCATTAGACAATAAGTAGTTGTCACATAATTGTGACAGCGTAGTAGATCTATTAACTGTTATCTCTGTAAGTTTTTCTTTACGATAGTCATCAATCAAACTGTTTAGATAACGTGCAGTCTTCTTAGCTTCTGCCAGATCATAGCCTAACTCTCTACGAGACACAACTCCGATGTCAATAAGTTGACGAGGGGGATTGAACCTGTAAGACTTGATGCCTTTGGGTGTGTGTCTTTGCTGCATGTATCGTAGTAGTTTCGTCATTCATCATCTCCTATTTTAGAATATAATTTGTTACCCCCATGTCTCTTTATTATATTAGGGGTGCTTAGTTTCTTGAGGTGGTCAAGCCATTTCTTCTTGTGCATTCTCACCTTGGTATTGCCACCACCCTCCCATATCTGTCGGGTAGATAGGTAGACCCACTTCCAACCTTTGTCCACCACCCATATAAAACGACTGTCTCCACCTAGCACTGGTGGTGCGTATCTAATATAATACTGAGTGGCATCATCCCATCGCTTACCGATAGGTCTACCATCTTTTCTTGGTGTTTTTATCATTTTTCTTTTCCCACCTATAAAATATATGTTTGTCTATCCTAGTTGTGCGAGTCTTTGTCTTTGCCCAAGAAGGACGGACATATGTAGCATGGTAGTGTGTAGCTCCTTCCGTCAGGTCAAGGCTAATCTTTCCATGCAAAACGATTATAGCATTTTGTAGTGCAGATGACCATTCTTTACTGTCCTTTCTTACGTCATCTTTTTGACCATCACAGTACCATGAGAATTGACACTTGTGCAGTACAGGTTTATTTGTGCCTTTGTATGTGACAGCTTCAGTCACTACATCACATACTGTATCTGGAAATCTATGGTCATCTACTCTGTTCATCACCACTTGGGCAACTGCTAGTTGACCAATGGTGGACTGTGATCTAGCTTCGTGGTATATATTGAATGCTAGACACATCAGTGCCGTTTCTAAGATAGCCATGTGCCTACCAAAGAAAATACTATAGCTAATATAAATACAGTGATAGCGTAGCACCATGTTATGTATGCTACATCAGGTTCTTCATTCTTTTTCATTTGTATAATCTCCTATGTTATATTTACTCATGCAGCCATCCACTCAGGCATGGATCTGCCCTTGCTGTATCGTGCAAACTTGAGCTTGTCTGCTTTGTAGAAGGCACGATATGCTTTAATAGGATAGAACTCATCAGTCTTCAAGTGATCAAGACCACTGAAGCATTGAGGGTGTGGTGTTCTAAAGTTAGTTGTATTAGGCACGTAGTTTGTTCCATAATATAAAGAATCCCAATGCTTACTTGCACCATGCTTCTTGCCATACCTAGTTGTATATTCATTTAGCATGGCATCATACAGCCTGAAAGCAAAGGCATAGTTTAAGCGACATTCCATAGCCCACAGTGTGCAAGGATGTTTCTGGTGAACAGGCTTGTACAATTCTTTCTCCTCTGCGTACTCAGGTGCATGATGCCATAGTGTAGTGCATAGCATCTGTGCTTCTTCAAGTGGCATCTTTACAATGTGCTGATCACACAGCGACTTCGCAATGTCTTTTACATTTCTCTCAATAATAAATCTATTCATGATATAAATACTCCTATGGTTGCGTTAGTTATTAATGTTATAAGTATGACAAATGCTATTGTCAATAGTAATACTTGCCCCTCAGTCATGACAGAAGTTCCTCATAAACTTGCAGTTGTTGAATCGTTTGCAAACACGTTCATGCTTTGCAGTCTCCCAACACTCTGCTCGTGGAAAGTATTTGTTTGTAAACCTTTCAAAGGTATCGTCCATCATCATCATTAACATGACTGGCAATACAAAGAATGCCAAGACAATAACTGTGAAAGCAGGGAAGAATCCCTTGTTGTGATATGGTTGCATTTATATTCCTTTCTTTTTGTTAAGACCTTGTGGGTCATATTGATCTTCATATATTTCATCAGGCATGAATCGGCTGCCTGTACCATCATCGAACCAATTATTCATAAACATCAGCACGATCATGAATATCATAACATAGCTGAACCACTTAACAAACCATATAAATAATCCATAGGCTTGCTGTGCTTGTTCCAAGGCTTGTTGTTTTACATCATCATTATCCATACTGCACCACCTGTCCTGTGTTCCATTTGTCTGCTTCTTTCTGTGCGTCCTCTTGGGAGTCGAACAGTTTGATAGGACTCTTGTCATCCCACATAGCACCACAGCCTTGTTTAACGTAGGTCAAGCCTTCCTCTTCAAAAGGCTCAAACACTACTGCGTATTGTATAAGTTTTGTTGTCATGAATATACTCCTTCTAATATGTGCGAGATCACTGCACGAGTGAAGCCATTGCCGATCATCTTGTAGCGTTGGCTGTTTGATATAGGTCTTACCTCTCCAAGGTAGCCATGCTTGTGGTCAAACTCACCATACTGTGTCCACAGATCTGGTAGTGTCTGTAAGCGTTCACACTCTAAAGGTGTCAATGCTCTCCAATGTAGCTCGTCTGTCTCTACCTTGGGCATTCGCCATCCACCTTGCATAGTAGTCAGGGTGGGACTCTTGCCTTGCCTAGAGTACACACGCTTGATGATGTCGTAGCCTTTGAGATCTGCTTCACCAACTTGCTTACACTTATCCCAATGAGGATGACCTTTGTCATTGAAGACAACTTGCCTACGTGACTTCTCAAAGTACATCTTCATGCTACCACCTTTGAAGTAGTTGGCATCAATGCAGTAGGACTTATCTCTGTCTGTCATACTACTATCTTCTAGTATGTCCTGTAAGACAATGCCCTGATCAGCCAACTCGTTGTGTGGTATGTTGGTTATGTAGACACGCTTCCTAGACTGAGCCGACACCTTGGCACTGTCATGTGTATACATTTGTGCATCACTCCAACACTGCTGTCTGCGTATGAGATTGATGCGAGTGAGCCACTCAAACTTTGCCTTGGACTCAACATTCTCAAAGAGAAAGTGAGTAGGCTTCAGACCTTCCAATGCGTTATACATAACCTCAGACAAGTCACGACTGTCTGATGTGCCTTGCATTCTACCTGCCACGCTATAAGGCTGACAAGGGAAACCTGCTATAAGCAGAAAGACATCTCTGCCTTTCAGTATCTCCCAACCATTAGCATCACCATGATGTATAGCATGAGGTATCCTGTATCTGGATACAGCACTAGCATACTTGTCTGTTTCGAATGTGTGATACTCATACTCACCATCCTTTGACACATCAATACCTGCATCAAGGCATGAGAGGTAGGCACTGTCTGTACCACCACACAAACTAACTACTATCTTTTTCGCCATTAGCACTCTCCTTTCTTAAATCGTTTACCATGTTGACCCACTTAGACATCTCCTTCTGATGCCTAAGTTGAGCTTCTCTCTGACGTTTGTCCTGCACAACCTGCGACTTCTTACGCAGGATGTGAGGATTGCGTGGCTTCCACGCTTTGATCTTCTTGTTAGCCATGTTAAGCCACTACCAAGCCTTTGAAGGTAGGTGAGTCTACCCACTTGGCAACCTCTTGCTCTCGCTTGAACAGGGTGACTTCTCTGGTATCCTTACCAGTGTTCCTGATCTTGAAGTTGTTTCTCTCGTCACCATAGGTAGCGTAGTTGGTGAACGCACTGTACAGTGAGAACACATTCTCACCTCTAGTGTGGGACTCTTCCTTGTACAAGGAGAACATCTTCTCTGCCTTCTTCTCAGAAGGTATTATCTTGGACAAGACACTTGGCACATCAAGACCTGCAAGATTTATCTTGCCCCAAGTATTGAGCCTAGCCATACGATCAGAGAAGTCTGTGTACCCATCGTACAGTCTCTTCTCCAGACCACCGATGGTGAAGTTAGAAGTGTTCTTACACTTCGTCATGTCATACTCACCTGTGATCATACCATTGGTGCAGAAGAAGTCGATAGCACCAAAGTAAATCAGATTACCACACGTACCATCCACACCATGCAACGCAATGATACGATAGCCTGTCTTGGTCTTGTGACCATTGTTGGTAACGATATCATAAGTCACATTAGGTAATGTGATATCCATTCGTAGCCAACCACCACCATGAGCAGATCGGAAGGCTACACTCATGCCCTCTAGCTGTTCGGGTGTATGGTTGTCACGGACAACCTTGTAGACAGAAGAGCAGAATGCTCTGTGTCCTGCAGGGCTAAAGCCCTTGCCCATGTGGGCAATGACATCGCCAGTCACAGGGTTGATCACAAACTTGTGACCCTCCATGCGTGACTTCTCGTACTGAGGTACAAAGTCACAGATCTCTGGGAGTTGTTGAATTGTGTTAGGTGTAAAATCTAAAGCCATAATTGACTCCTTTCTCTTGGTTAATGATAAGTTGGCATCTCAGGATGCTGTTCGTAGACATAGCCTACGTCTGGCTCTGAGTCAAGTAGATACTCTTTTACAAAGAGAAACTCTACCTTGGCATCAGGATAGCAAGACCTAGTTACGTCCAATGCGTAGTTAATCGCAGATGAACTGTCCATAATGGTGGGGTACGAGTAAGACACTCGCACCACACCCTTCTGTTCATCTACGGATACAAAGACCTCGTAGTGGATCATTGTTAGGCTACCTTCTTCTGGATGAGGAAGGACTTGATAGGCACATAGTGTGCCACTCTTCGCTTGCCCTTTCTATCGTAGGCATGGAAGCAAGAGTAACTCTTGCCAAAGTTCAAGCGAACCAAAGGTTCACCTGACTTGCCACCTTTACCCTTACGGATAAACCATCCTGTCTCTTGGACTTTGTCATTCCTGTAGATGACAGGCTTGTAGCCTTGTAGCTTCAGCTTGATTGCTGTAGCAATAATTTTGATGGCAGTGAAACCACCAGAGATTTTTGTGCCTTTTGGCAAGTTGTCAAAGTTAAATGTAAGCATGATAATGCTCCTTTCTGTGTTGTGTCTCCCAACAATGTCGGGAAACGTTGGGTTTATGTACCACAGTTATATAGTACTTTCACTAAAGTTCAAGTACTATATTAACTGTATACTCTAATGAGAGGTCTTCCCTCTCTTATCATGAGCTTGACCATCGTCATGTCATTGCCCACTGTCTCACCTGTGTCTTTGTAGACAAAGGTGGTGTTCTTGTATGGATTGTACGTCACATCTCTCCAGTTCTTATCTGCGTAGTAATATTCGTCCCACTCTTCAGCCGTAAACTTGTAGGGTCTATACCCTACAGCAAAGGCATGGACATTCTTCTTGCCCTCTTCAATGACACGCTTACGTCCCCCTTGTCTTACGACAAAGCTAGGGTTGGTAAGAAACACATCATTGGTTCGGTCAATCACACGGCTAGTCTTGTAGTCCTGTAAGGAATACATGCCCTTGTGAATATTCCAATATGCTCTTACAAATTGATCAAACATAGTCACCTCCAAAAGTTATAGTTGTCTCTCTCAAGCTACTATAAGTAGCTCCTACAGGCACACTCACCTTGAGTCCTTCAGACCATAGGTGTTCACCTATAGATCTCCAAGCACACTCTAGGTAATAGTCAAGGTTTGTATTAAACCTTGCTGTGCCTTCATCATAGGCATAAATATCATATGCCCATTTCTTTGCCAGATAGGTCAAAGACCTACTGTGATCAAGAGGTAATTCGTCTTGAAATACTATCATCATGCTACTCCTTTCTGACGTAGTCTAAGTTTACGGACAAGCCTTCTCTCTCTAAGAGAGTTATGCTTATCCCTTCTGTCATTCCCAACATTGTCGGGAAACACTTTCCTCTTCTTGGAAGAGGAAGCATTCTTTTGAAATCCAATATTACTTTGTGTCATTTGCTATCTCCGATGCTTTAGCTTTTCTGTTACCATGTGCAGGGAAACCAATAATGGTTTCTCTGTGAGACATAGCACAGAGTTTACATTTAGCACAGTCCATATCGTCCCGATATGTAGCAGGACAGACTGTGACCTTTTTCCCCTTCGGGGTCTTGATGTTCCACAGATCAACTCTTGATCTGTACTCATCATAAGTCTCTGACCAGACACCTTTCTTGACATGCTTTCTTTCGTAGAAAGATGGCATGACAGTAGTGACTGGAGCAGGTTTGTGTCCAAAGGACACAAGTTCTGCCAAGTCATCAGCATGAGACATGCTGTTACCTGACAAGTTGATGACAAAGCTTGCAGCTTTGTTACAGATCATGACTATTAGTCGATTCATAGAATCTGACATGTCATGATGAGTATAAGTGAAGCCTTTCTTGCCACCAAGTCTACAAGCTTTCTCAAGCTTGAATACTTTATCAGCATCAATCTCCCCATTCTTATGGGGAAGATCTCCTGCTTGATTATGTCTCCACAAAGCTGTAGCTTTGTCCTGTACTGTCTGACAAAAGTCATCCCAGTCAAGACCAATGTCTGGAACTCTGTTCCAATGTCCCTTCAAAGGGTAGCCATCTGCATAGCAACCCTGTCCTCTCAGAGGACAAGAGGTAGGACAAGAGTCCTCTTCAGTCGTACTGACTGAAATCTCACCAGTCTTGATATTCGATGACTTCAAAGTCAAGTGAACTTTACTCATTTTAAACTCCGTTTAAGTTGCTTCC
>Ga0209348_1000256_pt1 | contig 29894 bp, 27 predicted proteins | sample ETNvirenome_2_30_FD_184065 | JGI IMG/M metagenome (GOLD analysis project Ga0209348, IMG submission 184065) | Marine viral communities from the Pacific Ocean - ETNP_2_30 (SPAdes) (version 2) | ecosystem: Environmental > Aquatic > Marine > Oceanic | place: Pacific Ocean | collected 2013-06-22
GTTCTGAGTTTGCTCCACAAAGTCCTTTACTTGATGATGACGATGCTCTTGAAGCATTATGGAAGAAAGAATTATCTCTTGCTGAGATAGTTGCTCCTGAACAATTCAAGTCATATGATGATCTTAAAAGAAGATTGAACTATGTTCTTGGTAATACAGCACCTCGTCAAGACGCAGAAGTTGAAGACGAAGTAGAAATTATTGAAAGAGAAAGAGCAGAACAAGAAGTTACTGCTGCTGCTGACTCAACATCAAGATCAGTTACTGCTGATGCAGATGAAGATGATGCTCTTTCATACTTTGCTAAGTTAGCAGAAGAGTAATTAATTTGTTAGTTTAGTATTTTCTGTACGAATTAAATTATTACTTACAAACTGAGATGATCTCTTATAGGTCATCTCTTTTTTCATGTCACTTAGAAATTGTTGTAGATAAGTTCTCCTTAAAATATTTATTGTTGACTTATTGATATTTTCTCTTACTTCGTATTCATAGTTCGTAATACCGGTGATATTTGATGAAGTAGATGTCACATAAGAACCACTATCATAGTATTTAACTGAAAAATCAGGATCTACACGATTTCCTTTTGATATGATTAGTCTATTTTGACTATCTCTAATTTCTTTTGTTTCATAGTGATGTATAAAATCTTTTTCATTACCATATTTTTCTAAAACAAAATCATAAAGATCTTTGCTCGATAGTGGCCACTCGTTCCTTACATTTATAATACCTGCTGATAAAAGGACAACCCAATCTAGATCTGATTTTCCATATTCTTGTTGTGCAACCGTATCAGGTCTTTCACCTTCGTTTACAATATACTTGTTAAACAGAGTAAATACATTTTTTAAATCATCACGTAGTTTCATTCTACGAAAAATGTTCTTAGCAGTTACATATTCAGTAACTGAAATACTATCCGCAAATGGTGATTGATATTCAAAATCTGGCAGTTCTCTAAAATAACTCATTAGAATCCAACTCCTTCTTTACCTTCTTCAGAATCATAATCTTCAGCATAAACAGGATTTAATTCTTGGAAGGATAAATCAAGTTTCATATGAACTGGTGTTGTATCATCGTAAGTTGCATATGTTCCTGCACCTGTGTAATTTATTGCCATGTTTAAAAGTGCCATAGGTTTGAACTTATGTAAGAAGTTATGATTTCTACGACCTGTTTTATAATTAAGTTGAAATACATTTGGTGAACGAAGAAATAAACCTGAGGTATTTCCACCATCTGATGATTTCTTTGCTTGCATATTTTGCTTAAATATTCTCAACATTCTTTTAATTGTATCACTCTCTCTTTCATCTCTTGGTGCTAAGTCAAATGTAAAACTAAATGACCTTAAGGTTACACCATTAAAGAGTAACTCCATATTTGGATTAACAATTTGACCAGATGATCTTGCTAGAATTCCATCTAATGAAGTATTACCACCCAAAACATTTACTGCTTTTGATGCCATAAATGATGCCGCTAAGTCTCTTGATCCTTTGTCCTGTATTACATCTCCCATTCCTCCTGCAAACATTTTTGCTCCCTCTGTAACTCCCTTCACTAAATTGTCACTTTTCATTGCCTTCATCGCTGCTCCCACACCTAAGGCAGCAATTCCATTTATACTATCATCACCCCAATTCACAGCATTTGAATCTTGAATGTTTTCGGGGATAGGTAAAAATATGAAACCTAAAGGATTTTCAATGTTTTCTTGCAATGCCTCAGTTGACGTACCAATCAAAACTGATTCACCACTGGTATCAAATCCAGGTGGTTGATACTCAACAACTCTTATCTCCAAGTAGTCACTATCAGTGTCAATACGGGAATTAGGATATCTTAACGGCGAAAATTTCTTTGACATTATTGTTTTTTAACTATTTAGACGGATATTACCAAAAGGAATCTCTCTGGCATCAGCGAGTTCATCAGAATTAATTTCATAGAGTCCACCAGCAATCTCATTCCATGTATATTTTCTCATTTGACCCCAATGAAAGTTGATACCTTTGAATCCCCATTCAAATACTTCAGTCACTGCGACAAGAGGATTTGAATCATAAGATATGTTAGGTGTTTTTGGTGAATATACAAAGGTATAATATTTACCAACCTCAGGAACCTTTCCTCCTTCAGTCAAGGTATCCATTAAATTTATCATAAGATCATCTGCACTCTCAGTGCCAATAACACTATCAACTATTGATCTTATACGATTATCATTGTCATCTGTTGGACGATTCATTTTTTAATTCCTAGTTCAACTTCAGTCATTACCTTAAATTCCCACATGCGATCAGCACAAAATTCTCTTGCTGCTTTCCATTTTGCCTGATTCTTAGCGTATTCGTATGCTTCACGAAGATAACTAGGTGTTTGACGCTTTGGTTTTTTAGGTGGTGCTGTTTGTTTTATTGGTTTAATTTCTATCAAATACTTTTTAACAGTATTTGATTCTTTCATTTTTATAAAGAAATCAGGAAAATAGCGATGTATTCGATTATCAATCGGTGAGCGATATGGTAAACAAATTTCTTCACTTCCCCACTCTAATATATTTACATTACTGTCACAGAAAACCATAAATTTTCTCTCCCATAGTGATCTGTAAATAATCTTTGTTGGGTCACCTTTGTATTTCTCTATATTTGATGGTTTATATTTACCTTTATAAGACATCTAAATAGTTAATAATACAGATATATAGAGTATTTAGATGGTCTCACCTAAAAAGATATCTGATTTCAAACCAATATTGACCAATGTGGCACAAACGTCGCATTATCAAGTATTTTTTGATGGTTTGTCACCAGATTTATTTACATTTTTAGGACAAAAAAATGTGGATAGAAGATTTATAACTGAAAATTCAGGATTATTATGTAGTTCTGCTTCAATACCCGGCAGTGCGTTGGCAACGAGTGACATCTTCGGTAACTTTACTGGAGTTCAAGAAAAGTTTGCACATACAAGAATTTTTTCAGAGATATCATTAGAGTTTTATGTTGACAAAAATTATAAGATGATAAAGTTTTTTGAACATTGGATGGATTATATCTCAAGTGGATCTGAAAAAAGACGAATCACTTCGTTTTCAAAAGCATCACCAGGATATTTCTATCGTATGAGATATCCAAGAGGAAACTCAGGTTATAAGTGCGACAAAACTAAAATTGTTAAGTTTAATATTGACTATAAGAAAGAAATAGAGTATACTTTTATAGGTATGTTTCCAATTAATTTGGCATCCACTCCTGTTCAATATGGAAATTCAGATGTATTAAAGGTTAATTGTACTTTTAATTATGAGAGATACATCGCCGGTGAATCCACTAACCTTAGTATTAATAGAGGACAATCTGAAAATAATTCCTAAAACCTGACTATATAATATACTAAAAATAATATTATGCCTTTACCAAAAATTGCAACCCCAACGTATGAATTGGTTTTACCCTCATCAAATCGTAAGATAAGATATCGTCCCTTCCTTGTTAAAGAAGAGAAACTTTTAATTATTGCGATGGAGTCTGAAGATCAGAAACAAATTACAAATGCAATTAAAACTGTGATTAGTAATTGTATATTAACTCGTGGAACAAAAGTTGAGAAATTGTCCACATTTGATATTGAATATCTATTTTTAAATATTCGTGGTAAATCTGTGGGTGAAAGTGTGGAAGTGATAGTGACTTGTCCTGATGATAATGAAACCCAAGTTCCTGTTGTGATTGATTTAGATGCAATCAAAGTCCAAACTGATCCTGAACATAAAGTCGATATTAAACTTGATGATAAATTAAGTATGAAAATGAAATATCCATCTTTAGGTGAATTTGTTAAGAATAATTTTGACGTTGACAATATCGGAGTAACTGAATCATTTGATATGATTGCTGCTTGCGTAGATCAAATTTATAGTGACGAGGAATCTTGGACATCATCCGACTGCACAAAGAAAGAATTGGCAGAATTTATTGAGCAGTTGAGTTCAAAGCAATTTAAAGAAGTTGAAAAGTTTTTTGAAACGATGCCTAAACTCTCTCATACGGTGAAAGTTGTTAATCCAAAAACTAAGGTTGAGAATAAAATAGTTTTAGAAGGGTTAGCATCTTTTTTCGAGTAGGTATGGCGCATACTGATCTTGCGTCATACTTCAAGATTAATTTTGCCTTGATGCAACACCATAAATACTCTTTGACAGAGATTGAAAATATGATTCCTTGGGAAAAAGATGTATATGTTGCTCTTTTAGAACAGTATATTGAAGAGGAAAATTTAAAACAACAACAAAGTAATTCATAGTGGCAAAACCATTACCCAAAATAAATCAGACAAATACATCTACGAAGATGTCGGGGAAGGCTAGTGCTGCTCCAAAAAGAAGAGGAAGACCAAAGAAGTTTCAGACACTTGCAGAGGTTGAGGCAGATATAAACGCTAGAGAATTAAAAAAAGTTCAAGAGAAATTAAGAAAAGAAAAATTAAAAAAAAGAACGATAAATCCAAAGAAAGTTTTCGGAAAATCTGAAGTTACCAAGGTTGAACCTCAACAAAATATGGATTCAGTGTTGAAGTCCATTGCGAGTATTCAGGAGACAATAAAAAAATTACAATCTATCGTTATCACTGATGCAGAAGAAAAGAAAAAACAGCAAGCAAAAGAGAATCGTCAACAATTAATAGAAGGAGAAAACGAAAAAAGAAAAAAAAAGGAGGGATTATTAGAAAAGGTTCCAGAGAGATTGAAAACATCTCTACTTTCACCTATTAAGGCAGTTGGAGAACAAGCAAAAGGTATATTGTCTAGATTGATGGAGGCGTTTACGCTCATATTCACAGGATGGTTAGCAGATAAGGGACTTAAAGCAATCCAAGCATTTATGGATGGTGATAAGGAAAAACTTAAGAGTATTGGAATGAATGTTCTTGCAGGTCTTGGTATCGTGGGTAGCGTATTCCTTGCTATGAATTTAGGTATGTTGGCGTTGCCAGCAATAATAGCAAAAGTGATTGGTGTGATAGCGACAGTTGGAGGAGCGATTATCGGATTCTTATTGTCACCGCCAGGTTTAATTACGTTAGCGATTGCTGCTGGCGTTGGTGCAGCGATACTGGGAATTAAAAAATTATTTCAACTAGGAAGAGGTGGTAAAGATGCCGAAGAAGCAAGACATAAGAACAAAATGATGCTAAGAGAGGCAGGTATAAAAGCATATAAAAAGGACGGAGCTCGTGTGATGCGTGATGGGAAGGAGGTATTTGTTAAGACTGAGGATTTGACTGAGGAAGAAAGATCTGCAAGAGAAGCATTTGAGATAGAACAGCAACGTATTAAGGATGTTACTAAGGAAAAAAATAAAGAGGTAAGGGGAACTTTTGATAGAGTAACAAATGAAAGGGAATCTATGGATAACCCTGAGTGGGCAAAAATTATGGCAGTTCAGGACTTGGATAAAAGAAGAAAATTAATAAAAGACTTTAGAAAAGAAACGCAACAAATAGTTAATGATGAGAAAAAACGCATTAAAGAGGAGGCAAAGGGAGTATATTCAGGTTCATCAAGTGAAGGAGGTGAGATAACACCTACATCTTCAGATAATACTAAAATTAAATCAGTCTCATCAAGTGATGTAAAAATCTCCAGTTCGACTACAGAAAAGAATTTGGGAGAAATCAATACTGATCCTAAAATAACAATTAATAATTTAGATCAAAAAACTCAAACTGACCAACCCCTAAAGTCTGGTGATCAAACGAATGTCCCTCTTATCGCATCATCAGATGCAACTAATTTCTATTCAACATATTCTCAAACACAATATGGAGTGGTGGTATAAATGGCAATCGCAGCAGCAGCATTAAAATTAGGAACCATAATTGGAAAGGCAGGTGGAGCGATCGCGAAAGGTGGTAAGTTAGCGATGAAGAAAGGTGGTGCTGTATTAAAAAAATCAAAGAAAGTAGCAGGTAATGTTAAAAAGGCGGCAGTTAAAAAAAGAAAGATAAACAAAGACACCTTCATGTCAAAAGAAAAGACAAGAAAGAAAAAACTAGAACAAGATAAAAGAAGGCAAGAAGAGGAATCATTAGAGCAGACAAAAAAATCAAAACAAAAACCCTCTGCAAAAAAAACCATGTCTAGGGGTGGTGGTATATTACAAAGATTAATTACGTTTATATCAACTATTATTGTTGGTTGGGTGCTTGTTAATTTACCAAAAATTATTGATTCTGTTAAAGGAGTTATAAAAAAAATTAAAGGTATCTATGATAAAATAGTTGGATTTTTTGGATCTGTTGGAGAATTTTTCAGTGGTATAAAGGATTCTATTGGTGATGTAATTAATAAATTTAAGAATATTGATTTTTCTAAAATAGGGAACAAAATAAAAGAGAAAATTAATGGATTGAAAGAGGGATTCACTAATATGATTGATAAAATAAAAGGTGGATTGAATATATTAAGAGGAAAGAAAAAAGAAGATCCTAATAAACTTGCAAAATCAGGATTTGCAGGTGACTCAAAGGCACAACAAGGTGATGCTCAGAAAAAAATAAGTGAAAGTGACAGCAAACTAAGCGAACTCAGCACTGAAACAGATACTTTATCAAAAGATACCAATACTTTGAGTACAGATTTTGATGATAATATATCAAAAGGAAAAGATGAGTTAAAAAAAGCTGGGTTAGATGCAAACTTTAAGACTGGTGATGAAAAAAAGGTAGTAAATCCAGAGAAAGTGATGAATAAGAAAACAAATTCTGAAAATGTAAGAGTGCAAGAGTTTAACAAAAAAAAGAAAGATATAAAAAATTCAAGTAAAGATGGTAATTCTACTATTCAAACATTAGATGGTAAAACATTTAAACCTGGCGATAAAGATTATGCAGAGCAACTTAACAAAGCGAAGGGAACGGTTACAAATACTATGAAAAATTTAACTGCGGATGGTAGTAAATTTATTCAAAAAAGAAAAAATCCAAACCTAACTAGTTCTATAACACCTAAAACTATGAATAAAAATATAGTTGTTGATAATATCATAGCAAAACAACCTGTTGTTACAGGGCAATCTGGGGGTTCATCAGATTCAGGTTTGATTGTAATTGAAAAACAATTAAATAATACTATTAAGGAAAATCTTTTACTCGACGCAGCGTACACATAATGTCAGCATCAGAAGCATCACTTTACGAAGAATTAATTCTTGAATCAAACGATAGATCAAAGTCTGTTGATATCAAACTTGGTACAATAGCGATTGATTATTTTGAGGATTTATTTTCTCCTACAATTACAGCAAAAGTAAGAGTTGTAAATACTGGTGATTCAGTTGCAGTTGAAGGAAAAAAAGAGAGACAGTCAATATATAATGGTCTACCTCTTCGTGGTGGTGAAAGATTATCTATGAAAATTTTAGATCAGGGAAAAACTGGGAAAGGAGAAGAGAAAAAAGGACTTGATTTCTCTGATCCTGAGAGAAATTTATATGTATCATCTATAACTGATGTGATATCGGAATCACAACGTGAGAGTTTTCTGTTAAATCTTGTATCAAGAGAAGCAATAACAAATGAAACTACAAGAGTTATAAAAAAATATTCGTCAAAGATAAGCACCTCTGTAAGGAGTATTTTAAAAAATGTTTTAGTAACCGATAATGATAGAATGGAGGTAGATGATACAAGTAATGATTATAAATTCATAGGAAACTTGAGAAAACCATTTACCACATTAGTTTGGTTGGCATCAAAATCTGTTCCTAACAAATCAGGAGATAAGACTGCAGGATTTTTATTTTATCAAACTCAAGATGGTTTTAAATTTAAATCAATTGAAAATTTAACTCAACAAGAGTCAAAAGCAACATATACATATACAGAAATTAATCAAAGTTCAACCGAGACTAATAATGATTTTAGAATATTAAATTATGGATTTGATAAGAATCAAAATTTACTTGAAAAATTAAGATTAGGCACATACTCCTCCGTCAGATTAACTTTCGACCCTCTAAATTTTCAAATGAAACAAAAAATATTTAAGTTTGACGAGGCAGGTATTGATAAATTGGGAAATAAAATTATTTTACCACAAATATCAGAAGATTCTGATTTATCTTTAAAGGATATACCAAGTCGTGCTTTTTCACAAGTCATAGATCGTGGTACGATTGATCCTGACGTATCCAAACAGGAAAATGCAGATCCAACAAAATATCAAGCACAGACAGCTATGAGATATAATATATTAGTAACACAATTAGCAAGTGTTGTTGTTCCTTGTAATACTGATCTTCGTGCCGGTGATATAATTACACTTAAATTTCCTAAGATTTCAAGAGAAGACTCTGAGAGATTTGACGAAGAGACGAGTGGTAAATACATAATAAAGGAATTGTGTCATCACTTTGACCCTGATCGGTCTTTTACATCTATGAAATTAGTTAGAGATGCATTTGGAGAAACATGATAGACGAATCACTAATTAAAAGTAATTTTATAGGAAGAGATAGTTTTCGTTGGTGGGTCGGACAGATCGCACCAATAGAATCTTCAGGTAAACAAACTAAAGGTGAAGGATGGGGAAACCGTTATAAGGTTAGAATTCTTGGGTATCATCCTTTTAGTAAAGAAGAATTACCCGATGAAGATTTACCATTTGCGTCAGTGCTTCTTCCACCTACTTCGGGTACAGGTAGTGCTAATTTTGTAACTGCGGTCAGGTTAAGACCAGGTGATGTAGTTATGGGATTTTTCCTAGATGGTGATAATGCACAGTTACCCATCATATTTGGAGCGTTTGGTAGAACAAAGGATGTTTCAAATGCTGCTGCATCAATAGGTTTCGCACCTTTTACTGGATACACGAGCAAGGTAAGACCACCAGAGGGCACACTAGCAAAGACAGAGACAAATGAAAATGAGAAAGATAGTGCGAAATCTACAAGAAATGTTGATGAGAAAAAAATAGAGAATTTAAACAAACAAAAGGAAGAAGGTCAACCAGAAGAGATATCAACATCAAGCACACTAGGTGCAACATTAGTTCCTGCGAATGATTGTAGTGATAATTTTTTGACAGAAATATCAGGAACATTAGATAATTTATTTGCTGCAGTTGAAAGTGGCACTGATTTTCTAGGTGATGTGGCAGAGGCAACTGCAAAGATTCAAAAATTAACGAATGGTCTTGTTTCAAATATGATGGGTAAATTATATGAAAAAATGGTGCCTGAACTTCAAGGTGGATTAGACTCACTTTATAATCAAGTATATGGAGTTACTTTAGCTGCAACTCAAAATGCTGGAATTGCAAAAAGAGCTGGTATTGCTGCACAGGAAGGAATGATACCTGGTGTTAAAGGTATGGAAGGTGTAATTGATTGTTTACCAGGCAAAATTGTCTCAGGATTGGGCAAAACAATACAAGATTTACTTAATGATGCATTACTATCAGTCGCTAACAATGGTATTTGTGTTGCAGAGCAATTTGCATCATCATTATTAGACGGAATAATAAATCAAATTTCTTCAACTTTAGATGGAGTTTTAGATGGTCTTGCATCAATATTAGGACCCGCATTTAAAGTACAAGATGTATTAAGGAGTTCATCTGATTTATTCAAGTCAGCAGGTGCATTTATTGATTGTAATCAACAGAATAATAAATGTGCAGGTAAAGTTTTATCTCGCAAGTCAGGTGGAAATGCTAAAAAACCATTTGATGTGAATGGAGCATTAGATAATGTATTAGATAATTTAAATTCTAATTCAGGCGGCACTCCATTTATCAAACCAGATTGTGCAAATGTCGATTTCTGTGGACCTCCTGTTGTAAATATTTTTGGTGGAGATGGAATTGGCGGGGCAGGAAAGGCAATTCTAGGTGGTATTGTTAGAAATACTGAGGGTTTATCTGATGTGACTGCTGATTTAAGTCGTACTGGAAGTGTGATCGGCGTGGAGATAACAGATCCTGGTGCAGGATATTTTACCTCACCACCATTAATAACATTTGAAGACCCTTGTAACTTAGGATATGGTGCTGTGGGTGAAGCAACCGTAGACTTTAATCCAGATTCACCAACGTATGGTCAAATTGTTAATGTAAACATTCTTTCAGGTGGTGAGAATTATCCAACGTCTCCAAGTGACGATGGTGATGCGATCAACTCAGATAATGTGCCTATTGGTGTTGTAGATACAATCATAATAAACACTGGGTTTGATTATGAGGATGCTGTGGTTACAGATGATAATAACATAGAGTATGATGTTGTTATACAGAATGGTAGAATTATTGACGCAAAACCACTAAATAATCTCAAAGTAGATAACCTTCCTATAATCACTATAACCTCTAAAACAGGCAGGAGTGCTGCAATTAGACCAATACTTGGTAGATTACCACTCACACCACAGGGTGAGATTGTTCAGGTGATTGATTGTATCAGTCCTAACATCAATAATATAGTCGGTTATATTAATGGTAAACCCTATACTGGTGCATATCATATTATGCCTAATGGTGTTAAAATGACGGGTGCAACACACTCAGAAAATGATGCTATAATATATGATACACCCCAAGAGAGTTTTAGAACAGCAAGAACAGTTGGCACTGCGATGACAATGACAAGCACAACACCTACAACACAAGTACAAAGAATTGGTGAAACAGGTATGACTGATACATCTGGATCATCATATACTCCACCAAGCAGTCCACCACCAAGCAGTCCACCCTCAGGTGGAGGAGGTTACTAATGTCAGAAAGACAAGACCAGAATCATGAACAAAGGATCATTGAAAGTTTCGGTCCTAAATTTAGAATAGATGTGAACAACCCACAAATGGGTGAAAAGGGAACAAATGTTTTCCTCCAATATGCGGTTACTGATGATAATTCAAGACAATTTACTGCTTTAGATGAATCAGGTAAATTTATGTGTCATAATGAGAAAGACATAGAAATTATATCTGGTCGTAAAACAAAAAGTGATGTGGGTATTGAAATCGCAACACTGAAAGGGAGTATTGAGATAACTTGTCAGGGAGATGGTAATATTCTGATTAAAGGATCTAATGTAGTGGTTGAAGCAAGAGAGGATATATCTCTGAAGGCAGGTCGAAATATAAGTTTAAGTGCATCTCAAACTGTCAATCTTAGTGGTAATAAGGTACAGGCAAGTGGTCAAGGTGGAAATATTATGAAAGCAATCGGTCACGTTACTGGTAGTGTTGGAAGTTTTGTTCAGAGAGCGTTCAGCAGAACACAAGTTGGAGGAGATAAGTTAATCTAATGGCAGAACAATACATTATTGGTAATAACGCTCAATTCAATGACAGTGTAGAGATACTTAAAGATTTAACTCTTTATGGTGTTGTAGAGAATAGTACTGATTTTGCTGTCAAAATACAAGGTGATGAACAACTTCGCATTACGTCAGATGGTGTCGAATTTAAAGAATCATTATCTCATATTGGAGATACAGACACAAAGATTAAATTTGTAAATAATCAGATTAGTCTTGAAACTAATGGTTTTGAAAGAGTTATTGTAGATCCAAGTGGAAATTTAAACACAAGAGCAGATATAAGATTAAGAAGAACTTCTACTAATGATGGTGCATTATTTTTTGGAGATAGTAATAATAATTTTATTTTTGGATCTGACGCAGATGATGTTTTAACTTTTGCAACTGGGGGTACTGAAAGACTTCGTATCATATCTGGGGGAATGTTAATAAAAGGACATACTGAAAGTGCAGGTCAAATAGATACACAATTAAACCCACAGAATCAATTTCACGGGAATGATAGAAAAGGTGGTATAAGAATCACTGATTTTTCAGATAGTCAATTTCCAGCAAGTCTACAGTTTGTAAAATCAAGAAATCCAACAATTGATCAAAATACCATACTGCAAGATGGTGATCAAATGGGATCAATATATTGGGGAGGAGCAAATGGAACCAATTTTCAACCAGGAGCATTTTTATTAGCAAAAACGGATGGAACTGTAAGTTCAACTTCAATGCCTACCGCATTAAGTTTTGGCACAAATGAAGGTAATAGTTTAGTTGAAAGATTTCGCATAGATCCAGATGGAAGAGCAACATTTTTCGGGACAAATGAACAAGATATAATTCATATTTCTACTGGTAATGCTGCTGGTAATACTTTCGCAAATATACGAGGAGATAATGAATCTGGTATTAGAATTAGAGGTGGTGGTAGTTATGATGGAGGCACAATTGAATTAGCTGCTGGATTACGTGATACAGATCCTGGTATTATTAAATTTAGCTCAGGAACAGGATCTACTACAGGTGAAAGAATGAGAATTCTATCCAATGGTCGAGTCCTTATAAACACAACAAGTTCTATAAATTCACAGGCATATTTAGAAGTTCAAGGCGGAACAAGTAACGGTCAAACTAATTACATACAAACTTGGAAGGGGGATTCTGATAACCTCGCATTGAGAAATCAAGCTGCTGGAGATTATGAATTTACAAATTCTCAAGCAGGAAATCAAGTTGCCATATATGATGGCAGTGGTGGAGCGAGATTGGAGTATTATGATAATGGTAATTATATAGGAATAACTAATAATCTTGCAAGTTCCAACATAGCGCATGCAGCCACTACAACTGGTGGTGTTAATCTTAATATTAGTGGTAGTGGTAGTACTTTTGCCATAAGAAGAAGCTCCTCATCTCAAAGATATAAAGATAATATTAGAGAGTATGTTGGACTTGGAGTATCAGCGATCAAACAAATGATTCCAAAATTATGGGAGGATCATAACGAAGGATTTACAAAATTAGGATTCATTGCGGAGGATATACATAACATAGGATTAACTAACGCTGTAGAATATGAAGAATATGTAGGTGGAAGTGAGATAGGAATTGGTGTCACATATGGTGTTATGTATGGAAATGGAACAACGCCTGTTACAAAAACAGGAGAGGCATTAGATGACGAAGTTCTGGTTGTTGATGGCATAGACAATACTGCGATCATTGCTGAGTTAGTTGTTGCAGTTAAACAACTGACAGCAAGAATTGAAACATTAGAATCTGGAGGTTAATTATGAATTACACATGGAAAGTGATAAGATGTTGGAGAAGATCAACAGATGGAATGATTTTTAAAGTTGAATATAAAGTTATTGGAACTAAGGGTGATTTGAAAGTTTCAATGATGAATCAAATTAGATTTAGACAGTCTGACAATCCAATAGCTTATGCATCTGTGACAGAAGAAAATATTGTTAGTTGGATAAAAGCAAAGTTAGGATCAACTAGAGAGAACAAGATATATGCTCTTTTGGTTAAAGAAATGACTGAAAAAGAAAGTAAACCCATCACAAGTGGTGTTCCTTGGGAAAACTGATTTTTTACCTAACTAAATAGAACATAGAGAAATTTAAGAAGATTAGCATACCATGCCACTGAATAAGTTAGATAATTTCATAAAGAACACTGAGGGAAGAATCCTTTATGTGAGTCCGAGTGATCTAGATGCAACAGATAGCATAACAAACTCTGGTAATTCACTAGCAAGACCATTTAAGACTTTACAGAGAGCACTGATAGAATCTGCAAGGTTTTCATATCAGACAGGGGATGGTAATGATTTAATTGAGAGAACAACTATACTTTTAATGCCAGGTGACCATGAGATTGACAACAGACCAGGTTTTTCAATTCAATCATCAGGTTCAGCGTATCAATTAGTTGATACAAATGGTGTTGTGCAAAGTAATGATGCACTATTTCTTGATTTAAACAGCAACTTTGATTTATCTGATCCAAACAATATATCACATAAGTTTAATTCAGTTGAGGGTGGAGTCATAGTTCCTCGTGGTACCTCAGTAGTAGGACTTGACTTAAGAAAAACAAAGATAAGACCAAAATACGTTCCAAATCCAACTGATGATAATGTTCTTCCATCAGCAGTATTTCGTATTACTGGTACTTGTTATTTCTGGCAATTCTCTGTTTTTGATGGTAGAGGAGAGGTATACACAGATCCAACTGACTCAACAGGATCAAATAAAGCAAATGCAACATTCTCTCATCATAAGTTAACAATATTTGAGTATGCAGATGGTGTTAATGTAACATCTACTGGTTTAACTGACTTACAAATGTATTACAGTAAGTTGTCTAACGCTTACAATGAATCATCAACTCGTCCGATCGCTACAACAGACAAGTTTCCAACTAATCCTCAGGGATTTGAACCCAAAAGACCAGAATTTGAAATTGTTGGAGCGTTTGCTGCAGATCCTATCGCAATCGATACAATACAAGCAGGAGATGGAATTGATTTAAGTAACGTAGTTACAGTTCGTACAAAGAAAGCACACAAGTTAACAACTGATACTCCGATTAAAATAGGTGGAGTTGACCCTCAGGCATATAATATCTCAACCCTTGTTGCCAGTGTAATTGATAATAAAACATTTACATACTTACTTCCATCATTTGATCAAAATTTACAGACACCTGGTAATGCGACAGATGCAGATGTAACAATCGAAACTGATACAGTTTCGGGTGCTTCACCATACGTGTTTAATATATCCATGAGATCTGTTTATGGTTTAAACGGTATGAAAGCAGATGGTGCGAAGGCAACTGGTTTTAGATCAATGGTTGTTGCACAGTTCACTGGTGTGTCTCTTCAAAAAGATGATCGTGCATTTGTTAAGTATAATGAAACAAATCGTTCTTATGATGGTATTTCATTCACAAAAACTGATGGTGGTGCACTTGCAACTAAATCGTCATCAACAAACCCCGCAACAATTTATCATTTAGATCCAAAGGCAATCTATCGTAAAGGTTGGGAAAATTGTCATATTACAATTTCAAATGATGCAATTATGCAAATTGTGTCTGTATTTGCGATTGGATATAATAAGCACTTTACTGCAATAAATGGTGGTGACGCTTCAATTACCAACTCTAACTCAAACTTCGGACAATTAGCATTAGTTTCTGAAGGATTTAAAAAAGAGGCATTTGACAAGGACAATAAGGCATTTATAACAAATATTATTACACCAAGAGCAATCTCATCAACAGAAGATAATATTGACTGGATTTCACTAGATGTAGGACTAACAACTTCAGTTGGTATTAGCACTCACTTATACTTATTTGGGTTTAATTCAAAAGATGTTAAACCTGCTGGAATTACACAAGGATTTAAAGTAGGTGCAAAAGTTAATGATAAACTATCAGTTATCATAGGAACAGGCAAGACTTCAAGTATATTAATGACAGATGGAATTTCTAGTTCACTAAAAGAATTTACATCTGGTGCTCCTGTTAATAATACGTTTACAACAAGTGGACATACACTCTTAAATGGTGAAAAGGTTATTATACAAAGTGGAAATGGAGATTTACCTGAAAATATCGAAAATAATGTAGTATACTATGCGATTACAAGTGAAGCAAACTCAGTTCGTTCTGATTCAGTAACTTTAGGTGCCTCACAACTTCAACTTGCTGGAACTGTTGCTGATGCTGCTGTTGGTTCACCTCTTAGTGTTTATGGTGGAAGTCAAATAAAGATACTAAGTAGAGTATCTGAAAAAAATGTAGGTGACCTTGGACATCCTGTCCAGTTTGATGAAACTAATAATAATTGGTTTGTTGTTTCAGAGTCATCAAATGAAATTTACAACACAATAAATTCATTGGGTGTTGCTGGAATGGGAGCAAGAACAGAACCTACATTTGTTAAGAGAATTAATGACGCAAGAAAGATAGATGATAAAATTTATAAATTACGTGTCGTAATACCAAAAGAATTAGGTTCTTCTAAAAATGTTGAAAATGGATTTATTTTACAACAGTCAAGCACAACTGGTGTAAGAACTGACGCTGATTTTAATAAGAAAAATGAAGATAATTTACCATCTCATATTCTTACAAAAGAGGATTATGAATTTGATCGTAATCCAAGTTTCATAAGCACTTGTACATATTCAGCACCTGATGCTTCAATTAGAACTGAACTTCCACATAATCTAAAAGTTGGCGACTCCATCATTATAAAAAATGTTACTGATAGCACCAACCCAGACATTAGTATAGTGGGTGCGGCAACAAGTGGTTACAATGGAACGTTTAATGTGAAATCTATTGTGAATGATTTGGAGTTCACATATGAGCCAGGTAGAAATCCTGGTGCATTCGCATTAAATGATTTTGATTCAAAAGCATCGGGTATCGCTACATCATCGAACTTACCAAGATTTGAGAGAAATAATTTACAGTCAAACATTTATGCTTATCGTAATGAGAGAATTTCTGACTATAAAGAGAATGTTCAAGATGGTATATTCCACATATACCCTCTTAACTCAGGTAATCCAATGTCAGAAGAATTTACTGACACTAAGTATGGACAAAATGTAACTGATTTATATCCACAGTTAGATCGTGATAATCCAAATGACTCACCAAATGCCACAAAAACATTTGCAAATAGATTCCCATTAGGACAAGTTACAACAAATGATTTAAAGAAAAGTGTTACAAGAGAAACCATAGACACTTTATTCACAGATCTTGGGATAGGTGTAAGTATAACCAATGTAACTCCTTTATCTGCTGGTATTTCAACTCTTACATTTTCAAGAGAACATGGTATATCTGGAATAACAACTGGAACACTATCAGGTGGTGCAGGTTATACAAATGGATCATATAGTAATGTCAAACTACTTCTTGGTTCAAATAGTGGAACATGGAAAGGTGCTACTGCAAACGTTATTGTAGGTAGTAACGCAATTACACACGCCGATATTGTTTCAAAAGGTTCAGGTTATTCAGGTGGTTCAACACTATTTTTTGATGTGTCTGCAGTTTCAGGTTCATCAGATGCGACATTGACTGTATCAGCAAATAATTTAACATCAACTGATAACTATGTTCAAGTTGCTGGTATAGGAACAACTGCGGGTGGATATTTCCCAATTGTATCAATTCCATCAAAAAATGCTATTGCAATTGCACAAACAAGTAGCGATCCTGAGATAGTCCCATTCCAATATGCCTTTACTGCTGGTCACACTGTTGCAATCGGAACTGCGGTGCTTCCATCTTTGACTACAGGTGTAACTACTATAACTTCATCAAGGGCACATGGATTGGCAGCTGGTAACAGAGTGCAAATTGTAAGTTCTTCTGGGTCTGTACCATATTTAAATTATGGTGATTACATTGTCAAATCTGTTGTGGGTGTCACAACCTTCTCTGTGGGTGGTCAAGTAAAAGATCCAATTGGTGGCACATTATTGAGTGGTGGTACACCAAATGCAAGAGTTCTAAAGCATAGTTTATCAGCAAACGATGCATCTTCCGATGTCTCTGATGAAAATCTTAGTGTCCGTGGTTCACATTTATTTGATGACGAAATATTATACATTGATTCTTTCACATCACAAACAGTTCTAAAAGTTAGTTTGCCAGGTTCCCTTGCTTCAATACCAACTCGTTTCCCATATGGTTGCTATATCCAAGTTGATGATGAGATCATGAGAGTCAGTAAGGCAACAATAACTGCTGACAATGAAATCACTGTGATAAGAGGTGCACTCGGAACAAGAGTTGAGAGTCATGTTGATGGATCACTAGCAAGAAAGATCAAACCAATCGCTGTTGAATTTAGAAGACCATCAGTGCTCAGAGCATCAGGACATACATTTGAATATCTTGGTTATGGTCCAGGTAACTACTCAACTGCACTACCACAATTACAAACAGTTTCGCTATCTGAACAAGAGGAGTTCTTGTCACAGGCACAGGAGAAATCAGCAGGTGCTGTTGTTTATACGGGTATGAATGATAAGGGTGATTTCTACATCGGAAACCAGAAGAAATCATCATTAACTGGTGAAGAGACTACATTCGATACACCAGTGCCAACTGTAACTGGTGAAGATCCATCAAGATTAAGTGTTGTATTTGATGAAGTTACTATCAAGGAAAGACTTATAGTTGAAGGTGGTGATTCTAGTCAGATATTATCACAGTTTGATGGTCCTGTCACATTTAATGAAGAGACAAGAATTAAGGATAAACTTGTTATTGAGGGCACTTTAAAGATAGAAAATGATGCAGCAGCAACAAGTCCAACTGATGCTTCACTTGTTCTAAGTGGTGGATTTGGTGTCAGTAAAAATTCACAATTTGCTGATGATGCTAAATTAATTTTTGGAAATGCTGGTGATTTAGAAATTGCACATGAAACTATTATACAAAATCCAGATGCGAATGTCATCAGATCAAAGACAACAGGTGGAGTTGACAGAGATCTATTCTTACAGAGTAACAATCAAGTTCTAGTCACCAATACTACTGGTACTGTACAAAGTGCTATATTTCATGTAGGAGCTGGAGTTACTTTAAATCATGGTACATCCACAAAATTTGAAACAAATGTTGGAGGTATTACAATTACTGGTGGTGGTAATTTCTCTGGTATTGTTACTGCGACAGGATTTGATGGACCTTTAACTGGTATTGCAAACACTGCAAGCACCGCAATCAATATAAGACTTGAAGATGAGACTACTGATACAACTTGTTTCCCAGTATTTACCAAAGATGCCACTGGGGATCGTCCACCAAAAACAGACTCAAGTAAGTTAACATATAACTCAAGCACTGGAAGATTAAATGCAACAACATTTGAAGGAGATCTTCAAGGTGATGTGACTGGTAACGCAGATACTGCTACTAATGCAACAAATGCTGCGAATGCTTTTGTCAACGCAATTAGTGGAGGTTCTGGTCTTACTCGTTTCTTAACTTTTGTAGAGGGTTCAGCAGACGGAAATAAACAATTGCAACTCGATGCGGATTTCTATGTTTTACCAAGAAGCACATCATCTAATTCCGATCTTTGTGTAAGAGGTGACATTATTGCATTTGCGGGAGCCGCGTCTGATGATAGATTAAAAACAAGCAAAGCATCGATACCTAATGCTCTAGATAAAGTTTTATCATTAAATGGATTTACCTTTGAGTGGAACGAATTAGGTTCTAGAATCATCGGTGATCCAGAAGGCACAAAGTCAGTTGGTATTTCTGCGCAAGAAACACAGGAAGTTGTACCTGAAGCAGTAAGAGAAATTATCACTCCTGAAGGGGATGACTTCCTTTCTGTTAAGTATGAGAAATTAGTTCCATTACTCATTGAGGCAATAAAAGAACTTAATGGTAAGGTTGAAGATTTACAACAACAACTCTTAGATAAATAACTAAAAAAGTATAATGGCAAATTTTTCGAAGTCATTTAATTTCAGAAATGGTGTACAGGTTGATAATGACAAGTTTATCGTAAAACCGTCAGGATTGGTTGGTATTGGAAGCACCTTGCCATCCCAATCTTTGGATGTTAAAGGTAATGTGAGAACAACAGGTGTAAGTAGTGCGAGTAATATATTTGCTGGTATCGGTCTTACTGTTGGTACTGGATTAAAGCAAATAAATTTAGATGGTGCGACAGGGATAATTACTGCTGCTAATTATTTTGGTGATGGATCAACGTTGACAAATATAGTTGCTATTGCGACTGCAGGATTTGAGGAGAGATCAGGAACATTATCAACCACATTTTCAGTTGGTATAGGAAGTCTTAACGTGGGTGCAGGAGGATCATTCCCTGACTTTGCCTTAGATGTTTTTGGTGATATGAGAGTCACAGGACCATCAACCTTTGTAGGATTAACAACTGTTCAAGGGGATGTCTTCGTAACACAATTAGGTGTGTCAGGTATTTCTACTTTAAAAAGTGGATTAATTATAAATGAGGGTGGAGCAACAATAGATCAAACAAATGTAACAGGTGTATCTACATTTGGTGGTGCAGTAGATATAAATGCAGGATTAGATGTAGATGGTCAGGCAGATTTAGATGAAGTTGTAGTTGCTGGTGTTTCTACATTCTCTGCACTTGTAGATGTTAATAATCGTTTAGATGTAGTTGGTGGTGCCAATATAGATCAAGTAAATGTGTCAGGTGTATCTACATATGGTAGTGCAATAGATGCAAATGCAGGAGCAGATATATCAGGTGGTGAGACAGTTTTATCTTCTGCAACTGTAAGTGATTTAACAGATAATCGCATCGTTATTGCTGGAACATCAGGTGCACTTGAGGATAGTGGTAATTTGACATTTACTGGAACCCAGTTTACAGTAACAGGTGATGTAGCAATAAGTGGGGTTTCAACTTTAACTGGCAATTTGCAAGTTGGATCGGGCGCAACTGTAGGGTTTGCAAAGTCTTTATCAATGTCTGATGGCGCACATGTTAATTTTGGAGATCAAGATGATTTAGTAATTCGTCATACAGGATCAAGAAGTGAAATATTAGAGAGAGGCACTGGTGGTTTAAAAATATTTACAGATGACTTAGAGTTTGCAAATGCATCTGGACTTTCAACTTCTATAAAAGTGCATATGGGAAGTGCACCAGATGGTGAATTACAACTTTTCCGAGATGGAAATCAAAAATTTAACATAACTGGAGCAGGTGTTTCAGTTCTCAATACACTTTCACTTGCAGATCTTGACGGAGGAACAAATGGTTTATCCACACACACGGGAACATTAAGTTATGGTGAAGTTTTGGCTGCATACAGTGGAAGAAGATCTCTAGATTTAGCAAATAAGGACACTGGAAATCTGAACTTTTATCTGAATCTTGATGATATTACATTTAATGGTGTGAATCGCACTGGTGACTTTAATTGGATTAAAGGTTCTAGTGCTGCTCCATCAATGACATTGACAGGTATTGGTGGTTCACTAGGTATTGGAGTCACGCTTCCGACTGTTCAACTTGAGACATCTTTAGATGTTAAAATTGGACAAAATCTTACTGTAGAAGATAATTTAACAATAACAAGTGGTAATTTAACTATTTCGTCAGGATCATTTTCTGGTGCAGTTACAGGTCCATTGTCAGGTGATGTAAACTCAACTGGTATCTCAACATTTACAGACTTAACTTCTAGTTCAACAATTCTTACAGGTGTTTCTACAATTAGTCGAATTGCGTTAAATGCAACTGAAATGATAACAGTTAGACCAGTTGGTGCTTCCTTTGAATCAGACACTATGTTTAATGCTAGTGCTGGAGGTAATAATTATTATCTAAGTAATGATGGTTTTGTAGGCATTCGCACTTCAGACAGGTTTAGTAATATATTTTTCAATGGGTCAAATGCAAATGCAGTATTTGGAGCATTTGGTGTTGGAACTTATGATCATTTCGAATCAACTCATGGACTCCGAGGTGCAGTTGACTTTGCAAGTGCAGGTGTATCAACTCAAAGATACATGGTGCCACCGAAGGTCACAACAACTCAAAGAAATGCTTTTTCTGGACTAGTTGAGGGTGCAATGATATATAATACAAGTAGTAATAGATTAGAAGTTTATACCCAAAATTCTGACTGGGTAGGAATCGCAACGTTACCATAAAATGACAATACCAGTAAGTTCAGGCACAATAGCAGCAAGTCAAATTCGGACAGAATTTGGTGCGTCGGGAAGTGGTAATCAAATTTCATTAGGAAATTATAGAGTTAGTTTCAATAATACAGCAGAAAGTGGATCTCTCTCTAATTTACCACTAGACGAGGGAATTCCTCAAGGTAATAATCCAATTGCAATGTCTAACTTCTACAGCAAGTCTTTAAATATTGTTGTAGATGTACATTCAGGTGGAGATCAGTATGGTGTAAATGCAAAGTCAAAATACAATGGTGCCAATACAGCAACAGTTATTGGTGGATTTAAGGGCAAACAAATATCAGGAAGTCGTATAATAATCAATGTAAATAAAAGATTAGGTTCACATGCCCCTGCAGGTAATAGTGGTTTCAATAAAAGTGCGAACACACAGAATAGCAAGTGTGCATTGAGAACTGGAACTTGGGGTGGTTCTGCGAAAGTTGAGGTAAGATTTGGCAATAGTGCAAAATTATATGGTGCAGGTGGAAAAGGAGGTAATGGAAGTAATACTGATTCTGGAAGTGCGCCAAAAGGAGGAGATGGTGGTAGTGGTTTTGGAGTACAACATGCCGGTACACTGTTATATTTGTCATCTGGCACACAAATAAAACGTGGATTTGGTGGCGGTGGCGGTGGTGGTCATGCAAATGAGACAAGTAAGAATAATAGAAGTGCCGCCGGTGGCGGTGGTGGTGGTGGTGCAGGATTTCCTGCTGGATTTAGGGGAAATGGGGGAACTGATGGTACCAATGGAAATGCTGGTAACTCAGGTAGTCTTACTAATCATGGTAATGGTGGTAATGGTGGTAATAATGAAAATGAAGCATTTGGAGGAAATGGAGGTCGTGGTGCAGACTCGGAGGCACCAACAGCACAAGCAGGAAATAGTGGTAATGGAGAAGGTGAAGGAGAATCAGAAGGAGGAGCAAGAGGCAATAATGGTACAGGAATAAGATCGACAGTCGGAGGTTCAGGAAATGGTAGTAATAGCACTTATCTTTTTGTCACTGGCAATACTGGTACTGTTGATAATAAGAATAGTCCAGGTACAAATGTTACCTAAACTTTACAACTTAAGAAATATATACTATAATAGTAAAAACAGATATTGTCATGAAAGGAATTTTCAAGATAAAAGAGTATTTTCCAGATACTGAGCAGATACTGGTTTCTTTTGCTAAATTACACTCTCCACAATCCATAGATAACTATGATTTTGGAATAGTTGATTTAGACAATTTAGATTTGTATGACAATTCTACATTTATTGACAGTTTACTAGATAATATTGGAGATCGTGCTATTATAGAACATGAAGAAACAGATCCTATTGTGAATCAAGCAGAAAAAATAAACATGGATGATGAGGTTAACATACCAGATTTAGTTGGAAGAGTTATAGAGTGTAGAAGTCAGATCAAAAGATTCAAAAAATTAAAAATGAGAAAAATTGAATTATGAGTATTAGGAGATATATTAAAAAATGCGAGGAATTTAGAATTTGTGCCGCAAGAGGTGACAGAGCAGGTCTTGTGCTTCTTGAAAATACTGAAGAAACTGGTAAATCATTGTATACAATACAAGCAGAAGGTTCTGGTAGATTTTCTTCTATTTTTAATTCTGATTATATTGAGGGAAATGCTAACGGTGCTAACTTTGGATGTATGAAACCATATGCGGGAAAACATCTTATATTTGAATCCTATGAACCTTTCCTCCAGTATGGATTTAATGCCCTAAGTCCCAATCAAGATTGGGATGGTGAACTTGTAAAAGAATCATTTGATGGGGATGATAGAAGTTGGTTAATATGTTTTAAAGGTAATCCAATTATCAATGGTAAAGAATTGAAAATCATGGATTATGCAAAGTTAGAAAATAAATTCTATGATGTCAATTTAAATAATGCCATCGTAGGAGTATTTAAAAAATTATGGTAAACATTAATTTTGTTTCTATCTATGATAACGCATTGAGTGAAGAAGATTGTGAATTAATTATTGATGAGTTTGAAAAAAGTTCTAATAAATCACCGGGTTGGTGCGATGATGGTGTTCATGAAAATATTAAAAAATCTACAGATGTTACATACGATATAATGGATACTAATGATACTACATTAATTATAGGCGCACGTTTAGAGGAGTATATGAAAAAATATATTGAAGAATATCCAGACGTGGATACAATGTTAAGATCGTGGTCATGTGTGAAAGGTTTTAATATACAAAAATATCAACCTAATGAAGGATTTTTTAAAAATCACTGCGAGAATTTGTGCAAAGATTCCTCGCATCGTGTTTTAGTTTGGATGTTCTATCTAAATACAGTACCTGATGGTGGCACGATATTCCCTACACTTGATATTAAAATTGAAGCAATCATGGGTAGGTTAGTAATCTGGCCAGCATATTGGACTCATGTTCATAGAGGTGAGATTAGTAAATCTCACATTAAGTATGTTGCCACAGGTTGGCACTCGTATGATTAAAATGTCATTAAAAATAACAGACAACGTAACCACAATCGAAAAAGAGGTTCAAGATGGTGATTTTGATTTAAATTTAAAAGATCACATATTACATCTACCATCTTTTATCAACCCTGATATTTGTCAAGATGTGGTGAAAAATTTAAAAAATACAGGACTTGACAAATCAGCACCGTATACTGATGGATTGCTAAATGATTATACAGATTCTTATTTTGACCCTAATATACCTTCAATTTCACATATAAAAAATAAAGTGAGTAAAGATGCTCTAAATTTATACGCAGAAAAGGTAAGAGGGTATAATTGGTCTTATCATAAATCAGATAAATTTTTTGCCTCTGAAATGATAGTCAGAAGGTATAATGATAAATCAGAATTCAATTATCATTATGATGATATAGTAGGAGAAATATTCCCTCAATGGTTTGTTAGAAGAAAGAATATATTAACGTGTAATGTATATTTGAATGATGATAATGAGTATGAGGGTGGTGATTTGCATTTTGCATCTTGTAATCTTTCATTAAAACCAAAGATAGGTGATGTTGTTATTTCACCGTCTAATTGGATGTTCTTTCATAAAGTAAATGAAATCACATCTGGTGTGAGATACTCAGGTACATATTGGTATTATTATGGGTCAGATAAAAAAGTAGCAAAACGAGCTAGTCATGACGAGAATTTTTTGAAATGATTAGATATACAATGTTAGAGACACAAATATCTGAAGGACATCATACATCCTGTCATTTTTGTTTTGATAAATTTGAGGGATCACTTGACAGAGGATTAGATTTATCAAAGTACGAACTTTCAATTACAGATCCAAGAACACATTTTCACGTTCACTATTTAAATCGTGATGGTGATTATATTGACAAAAAAGTTTTAGATGCGTACGATATAAATGTTGACTTTCCAGTTATATTTTTTGGAAGAGAGTTACCCTTTAGGGATGGATTTAGATGTGCATTTCATCTAAGCACTTTGAAAAAATTAAAGTCACCCTTCGTGAGAGATGTTGTCAAGATTATTAAATTATTTAAAGGAAATTTCATTGATGTTATACTTGCAAGTGAATTTACACAGGATGGTGTGATAAGAGACAGTCACATAAATATCGAGATTATTCCGCACATGAAAAATCACTACGAGATAAGTAAAATATTAGAAAAAAACTTTGAGTTGCCTAAACTAGATTACTTTATAGAAAGTTTTGATGATTATAATGAGAAAGATTTTGCGTGGCATATTAAAATAAAGTTATTCCGATATTATAAGAAACCCTTAGTTAAATTTTACAAAACATATCCTAACAATCCGTACCTACAATATAAACATCATGATAAGCAAAACTGATTTAAAAAATTTATACGAGTGGGCAAAGGATAAGGATTTTCCTATTAGAAAGACATCTGTATATCCACAGTCAATATATAAAAAAAGTTCAAGTGGATATTATAAAAAATCTTATGGAACTGATAAAATTCATTCATATTCTAATAAAGAAATTTATAGTTTTCCTCTTAAGTTTGGTCGTAAGAAACCAATTATTCGTGAAAGTTTAATTCCATCAAATATTATCAATATATTAAGGAATGAAGAGATATTATATACAGTTGTCTCAATATTTCAGAGTGAAACTTTCTTAAAACCACATCGTGACCCACACATATATCAATTTCCATATAAGAGAATACAAATACCATTGGAGATACCAGATAAAAATAAATGTTATATGGAATGGATTGATATTAAAGGTGGAAGAATAAATTGGGAAGAAGGTATACCACAAGTTTGTGATGTTATGCACCATACTCATCAGGCATACAACAAATCAGATAAAGAAATGGTTATAATGATGATAGATGTAAAAATGGATACTGAGGTCGAGTTATGAAAATTGATTATAATGTGGAAAATATTTTTCCTGTGCCAATACACATTATTGATATTGATAATTTCTCATCACTACAGAAAAAGTTAATTTATTTGGCATACAAAGAGGAAAAAAGAAGTCAGGGTCAGGGTAGAAAAGCATCAAACGTAGGTGGTTATCAATCATTTCCATTTCAACTACGAGAAAGAAATGATAAATTGAGTCAAGTTCTCTTGGGTATTTTAAGTAATCTACCTTGCTTTGAAGAATCAATTGAAATTGAGTCGAGTGCTTGGATAAACATTAATAAACCTGGTGACTCTAATCAAAATCATAATCACCCTGCTACAAATCTTGCAGGAGTTCTATGGATTAAGATACCTGAGAACTCTGGTAATATAAAATTTTTATCACCTTACAATTTCTCATCTTACGGTGAAATTCATTCTTATACAGAGGATTTTAAACTGATGACAAAATATTATTATGATTATGTTTTTGAACCAAAGGAAGGCAGTATGATAATTTTCCCTGCACATTTGATTCATAAAGTAGAGGAAAATAAGTCTGATGAAGATAGAATATCTGTATCATTTAACATAGATTTGCATGGTTATCTTAGTTAAATATTAAAATATTATACATACCTTTGTATGGTTTGTTCGTCAGATACTAGATTTTTTTAAAGGGATGTTGACAACCACGAAATTTATTGTATAATAGTAGTATAGTTAAAAAATTTTTATGGAATCTTATATTGAGTCTGATTTTTCTGCAATAGATAATTCTTTAATAGGTAAAATTGATATGAGTAAAGTTGAAATTAACGAAAACTTATTATTTAATTCCGATCTACTAGAAAAATGTAGAATTTTCAGTCCACCAATAGCTCCAAGTTTGAAGGGATATGGAAAACTTGTTGAAGATCAACTTCAATTAATTGACATGAGACAAGTTCATCCTGCTGGAAGAGAAATAAGAAATAAGAAGACAGGTGAAGTTTTACCAAAAGGATTTCAAGTAAGGACAGATATTACGATAGATCATGGAAATCGTGATGCAATATTACAAGACATTGAGCAAAATGATTGGAACTCACATGCTAAACAGATAATATTATTTTTACTGCCAGATGAGTTTAAATATTGGAAAGATGGTGTAGAGGTAATTTACGGTATATTAGATGGCAACCATAGATATGATGCTGCGAGTATGGCGGCACAGGAAAACATAATCGCTTGGTTAGTTGACATTCCGCTTAAGAAGTTAAGAAAATATGGTAATGCAGAAGCAAATCGTCAACAAAATTCATCAAAACCAAGATCAAATCAAGATATTGCAGATTCAATAAAAATTGATTTAGATGATTCTACTACTCAACTATCTAAAGATGTCAAAAAGGCAGAGGATGATGATGAATTGGATGTAAGAGAAGTTTTAAGTAGAGAATTAGATGACTATCATGTGCATCCAAAAACAAAACATCCGATTATAAGAATTATTATTGATGAATCTAATATAGTTGTTGATAGAAAAGATTATGATGCAAAAACAAGAGAATATTATGTGTCAGAATTTTGCACTTCATGGATTAAAGTCAAAGGAAAAGATTGGGATTATGAAACAACAGACGGAGTACGAGTTATTTTGATTGAAGCATCTGGTTCAAATGACCTGATAGTTTCAGGAAAAATTAGTAGGATGCAAAATTCAAATGTACCCATATCTATTTGTTTCTCTAATGCAAAGGGTCAAAAGGTAACAAAAGATAATCGTGATAAAATTCGTAGACAATTTATGGAAAAGGTTTTCAAGAATATAAGAGTTATTGGAGAAGCAGATCAAAAATTATTCATAAAGAAAAATGGAGTTATCCCATCATTCGAGTGTCTTCCCGAACTAGCAGATGAACTTGAGACGAATAAACTAATCAGAGTAATTTAGACAATTAAATAAGTGTCACATCCCTCTACACAGAGGGATTTTTTTTGCTATAATTAATTTGTACACACAACAGGAACGAACATCATGTTAAATGAAATGTTTGCCGATGGTTCATTACAGAACTATATTAGCACAAATCTAGCAGACCCTTGGATTGACACACCTTTTGAAGGTTATGTCTATATGTCTCCAAAACAAAAAGGAGAGTTTGGAGAGAGATTTACGTCAAAATATTTAAAATTGTTAGGATTTGACGTAAAGAGAGCAAAGACATCTACAGCAGGTCATGACAGAATTGTCTCTAAAATACTAACTGAGATGAAATTTTCTCTTGCAACTAGAGATAAATCTAAAGGTGGTGTTATCTTTGATAAGTTTATTATCAATCATGTTTCATCTGGAAAAGATTGGGAGAGACTTATTTTTGTAGGCATCAATGAGAAGGAAGAGGACATGAGAGTTATCTGGTTCACTAAAGATGACTTCAATAATCATATTCAATCTGACAAATCACTTTTCAATGTTCAACAAGGTGGAAAGGGAGTTGGCAACGATGATTACATTTGCACAAAAGTTGAATCTCTGCTACAATGTGATTGGGTTAAGAGTATTAATTTATGGTAGATTTACGTTTGGGAGATTGTTTAGATATTCTCCCAACAATACCTGATAATAGTATTGATATGGTAATGGTTGATTTACCATACGGAACTACTGCTTGCAAGTGGGATAGTATCATCCCACTTGATTTTTTATGGGAACAATATAATCGTATTTGTGAAGATAATGCAGCGATGGTATTTACCGCAGCACAACCTTTTACCACAATACTTGCATCATCTAATATACAGAACTTTAAGTATGAGTGGATATGGGAAAAACCACAGGGAACTAACCCTATGAACGCTAAAGTGATGCCATTAAAATCACATGAAAATATATTAGTTTTTTATAGAAGTAAACCAACATATAATCCCCAAATGTGGTATTCTACACCTTATAGTGGGTTTAGTTCTGATGTATCAAAGATAGGAGAAGTATATGGTAGTCAAAAATCAAAGCACAGAGATAATCCAGAGGGTTCTAGGTATCCTAAAACAATATTAAAGTACAAACAAGAAAAAGGTTTACATCCAACACAAAAACCAGTAGGATTGATGGAGTATTTAATCAAAACTTATACAAATGAGGGAGATAGTGTTCTTGATAATACAATGGGGTCAGGAACTACAGGAGTTGCATGTGTTAATTGCAATCGTAACTTCACAGGTATCGAGTCGGACAAAAAATACTTTGACATTGCAAAAGAAAGAATAGAAGTTGGAAAGTTACCAATTTAGAATGATGCAGAGGTCATAAACAGACGTAGAATTATGCGATTCTTACTTCTCTCACTTTGAGACAAATTGTTTCGTGTTAACGTGTGTCAGTTGACATAGTGACACATAGGGTTCCCCATTGATGTTTTTTGTGCTATGATATGTACATATCAATGAATTATACATGCAACTAAGACCCCACCAAAAGCAAGCAATACAGGCAATGATTGACAATGACAAAGGTCAAGTCATCGTACCTACAGGTGGTGGTAAGACTATCTGTATGATACAGGATGCCAAGAGACAGTTTGAGAGTGAAGCATGTAGCACCATTGTGGTTGTTGCACCTCGTATTCTATTGGCAAACCAGTTGTCAGCAGAGTTTCTTGAGTTCATCACTAATGTCAAAGTGATGCACGTTCATAGTGGAGAGACACATCATTTCAGTTCAACTAAGGTTGATGCTATTAGAGAGTTCAACTTCCACAATGCCAATGATGGTCACAACCAGTTGATATTCACAACATATCATTCACTACACAGAATCGCTGAGAGTAATATTGTTGTTGATACTATCTACTTTGATGAAGCACACAACTCAGTTCAGAAAAACTTTTTCCCTGCTGTTGAGCATATATCAACCAGTATCTTTACCAGAGCATACTTCTTTACTG
>Ga0209348_1000257_pt1 | contig 29810 bp, 33 predicted proteins | sample ETNvirenome_2_30_FD_184065 | JGI IMG/M metagenome (GOLD analysis project Ga0209348, IMG submission 184065) | Marine viral communities from the Pacific Ocean - ETNP_2_30 (SPAdes) (version 2) | ecosystem: Environmental > Aquatic > Marine > Oceanic | place: Pacific Ocean | collected 2013-06-22
GAAAGGCTAATTATTACCAAGAGAAGGCTATCAACAAGGTGCACCTTTGACAACATCCATTTTATAATCTGCTAAGAAGGTATACTAAACCTACTACAAATGAGGTACGACTCTTGGTTTTTGATAGGTGCGACCTATCCGAAAAATAAAGCCCAGCTTGTGCTAACTGGGCTGAATAAACTTATACTAACCACCATAAGAATCGTACTATCAGTAAAATAAAGACTATGCACAAATAGCCTGTTAGGACATCTTCTAAGAAGTCCATGTTCTTCGCCTTGCCTCATGCAAAGCCATCTTTTCCGTTGGGAACTCGTCCCTACTAATTCCTATCGTACAACCAGACAAATTTACTTTAAAGACATACCACTCAGTTGTTGTCATTAATAGTGTCATCACTTACTCCTTGTTCTTTTAATAGTTTAATTACATCACTATAACCTTCTTCAACTCCTCGTAGGAATCCAAGATGGTTCATGTCCTCTAAAGAGTATCTATCAAATCCCCATCCATCTCCATCGCCTTCCATATTGAACCTGTTATACTCTTTGTTAGCCTTTTCTTTTAGCTCTACTAACGCTTTTAATAAACTTTCCATTTTATCTCCTTAACTCTTAAAGTTTTCATGTTTTAGGTACAGTAACACAAAGGCAATGCATGGATTAAAGGGAACTCATGTGAGTCCCCTTATCCATTACCGATTAGTTGGAGTTATGCTGTGCCTCCATGATTGCCTTGAATCGACCTCTTGCGATGCTGGAACGCTCAACTGTAGTCAATGCATCCTCCTTATCCTTATGGACAATGTATTTGACCTGTGGGCTGTATGCATCGCTGTTGTTAGCATTCCCAACGACTGGCTCTGAACGATTAGTCCATTGCATATCATCAGCCCAAGCAGTAAGCTCTTGTTTCACAGCAGTCTCTAGCTGAAGATTGCCCTCTGGTGCATAACCAGTGATACGAGTACACTTAGGTAACTCTTTGAGCTGTTCATCAGTAATGGCATCTGCTGTACCATTTAGCTTAACAATAGGTTTCTCACTACCTTTCTTATAAAACATTAGTGTCATTATTCACTCCTTATTAGTTATTTAATGTGTTAACTGTTATCTATTAACTGTAAGGGACACAGTTGAGTTGGTAGCTGTGCTGGGTGCAACCAAACGAGTTTTTTCAACGAGTTTGCACCCCACAGCCAACCAACCTGTGGGGGGTGGCAAGTGGATATATCACCCACACCCATTCTAAGCCTAATTTTCAAAATTCCCCCATTGTGATACCCCCATACGCCTGTTTTAGTATTGCCTATGAAGTTTGAACGATGGAATAAGGATACAAATAAGTTTGAACTGGTTGAATTATCACCAGAAGAGTTTGAAGAACTCCTGGCTGGTTTTTCTATTGCAGAATGTGAATGCCTTATCGAAGACAGAATAGAGGCTATGGTAACGGAAGTAAGGCTTATTTTAGACGAAAACAAATTTTTTTACAAATATGATTAAAAAAGTGTTGACAAACCCCCTATTACAGTTGTTTTTTAACAGTAGTAGTACTACTACAGTAATGTTAGACTGTTATATATATATACACTACTGTAATGTAGACTACAGTAGTAGTACTACAGTATGAAGGTCACCTTCAAACAGGGAAGAAAACACCCCAAAGACAAGATAGTCTTGTATAATAATGTCCCCATGACGTTTTATGACTGGATATTGATGGGATTACAGTTTTTTAAGAATGAGGACAACATTTATCCCCCACCAGCACAAGGTGGTAAGTATTTATTAAAAGCTTTAATAGAGATATGCCTTAAAGGACATATGGATACTGAAACCTTAAACCGATACAAGATACCAATACCACCCAATGAAAGCCATAGCCACCCTAATAAGCCTGTTAGTCCTCTCTGAATGTAATGAATACACCATTGGAGGCTACGAATTTGACCAAGAAAGAGAGTTTATATCTATTTACGACCAAGATTCAACAATACATACGTACAAATACATTGAACTGGGCGAAGAAAACTTCTGCCTAGAGCATTGGAAGTATGAAACAGTAACTAAAAATGGATTACATAACAAGAAAACTGAAGATTAACGATTGGCAAGATGTTACATACCTTGTTATGACGGAAAAAGAGGCAAAAGACAAGGATTTGGAATATGTTCATTGGAAAGATGCCCAAAAAGGGGATTTATGCCTTTCAGATGACGGATATGTAACCAATTGTATAGATAGAAAGCAATATAAGAATGCTGAACAGGTAATAACGCCATATGGTAGAATGTGGATTAGTAAACGAGCTAAGCTTTTGTACGAACCTCATCGAAATACAGGCGAATATTCTCAATGTGGCACTCTGACATGGGAAGAACGAGAAAGTCGCACTACACGTACAAAAAACGCTGTAAATCTATATGTACAGATGATGATGCAGACTGGAAAAATAGACTGGTATCAATTAGGTAAAGTATATAGGGCTGACCAACAATCCCCAGATGCAACAGTAAAAAGATTATTTAAAACAGAGAAGGTGAAATTAATGGTTGACCAGAAAATTCAAGACTATTTAGATGAAAGAGACATGAATCAAGGAGATGTGCTTGATATTATCTCTGAAGCTATTGAATTAGCCAAGAATAACGGAGACCCTAGCAATATGCTACGTGGTGCAGAGCAATATATACGAATTATGGATATGTTGCCCTCTAAAAACACACAAACAGATACACTACAAATTGATGTAACAAAAAAGATACTAGACGAGATAGAAACAGAAGAATCACGTCAGTTAACGCTTGAAAGGAAAACGGATGAAGTATGAAGTTGGTAATCGAAAAAGAAAAGCAAAGACCAAACCCAAAAGAAAAAAGACACGTAATAGTCGAAGCAAATCCAAAAGATATTAAAAAGCTTGAGTCATTTATACGTGTAATGCAAGATGTGGCAGAAGATATGGGTTTACACGCCTATCCAGACACAACTGAGTATTTAATGGGTGCAGACTATTGAAAAAAGGCATTTATATATTTTTTGCCTTATCGCTGTTTACTTGCCAGGAAATAATTGTAGAAAAAGAAGAAATACCTTTTGAAATATATTATTCTTCAGTTAGTGTATGCGATTGCTATAAAAGTGGAATGTCTGTGTTAACTGGTCTTCTTAGAACAGAAAACAATAGTTATAGAACATTGTTTCAAGAATTACGTATGAATTGTTTAACAAAGTATGGTACACAGTTATTTACCCCATCGTTATGCAATTTTCCAGATAGTCTTCAAATGCTACAAGATAGTTTATATATGTTAGGAATTGATATTAATGGATAAAAGAGAACATAAGGATATTCTTCAGAAGTTACGTGCAGATATGATGTTATTTGGAAAAGTATGCATTCCCAATATGTTTTCTGCAAAATCACCAGACTTTCACTATGACTTAGCAAAACATATTACTGATTATAGCAATAAGCAGATAAATATTATTGCTCCAAGAGGTCATGCTAAATCTTCTATAGTAGGTGGTATTTTGCCTATGCATCATCTTATGTTTGGAGAAGGGAAAAAATTAATTGTTTTATGCTCCAGAACCCAAGACCACGCTGTTAAACTGTTAGGATTAATTAAAGATACGCTGGATTATAGCGAATCCATGAGACAGTTGTTTGGGTATTGGGGGTCTCATTCAGCTAAAAGCTGGGCAAAGACAGAAATTGAACTGAAGGATGGGTCTATGGTGCTGTGCAAAGGGACAGGTCAGCAGTTAAGAGGAATAAAAATAGGGAACCAGAGACCTACGCTCATCATCGTAGATGACCCAGAGGATGAAAATAATACCAAAACAGCCGAGGCGATGGAGTCGAATTTAAGATGGTTGCTACAATCGGCTGTTCCTTCAGTAGACCCACGTAAAGGTAGATTGATTATCATTGGAACACCACAACATGAAAGATGTATGGTAGAAACCTTAAAAGAAATGAAGGGATGGAAGAATCTGGAATACAAACCAGACATGAATAAGGGAGTTGCTTTATGGGAAGATTGGTGGTCTATTAAGAAATTAAAAGAAAAAATGGCTGAATTGGAGTCTATTAACAGGTTATCTGTATTCTATCGAGAGTATATGTGTGAGATTGTTGGAGATGAAGACCAGTTGTTTAAAGCAGATGACTTTAGGTGGTATAAAGGGGAAGTGCATTTGGATAGTCAACGCCAAGCGTATATAAACATGACAGAACCAGAGCAAAGGCAAATCCCTATAAATATTTTCACAGGAGTAGACCCAGCGAGTTCTACGAAACAGACAGCAGATTATAGTGTGATATTCAATATTGGTGTGGATGCAGACGGAAATCGGTATGTATTGCCTTATTATAGGAAAAGGGCTACTCCTTTGAATTTAGCAGAGGCTATTGTAGATAACTTTAGAAAGTATCGTTCACAAAAAACTCGAATTGAAAGCGTAGGATATCAAGAGATGCTACGTGAATATGTGATTAAAAGGTGCGAACAAGAGAATTTGTTCATTCCTGGCTTAAATGTAAAAGAAAATCCCAGAACCAATAAGTCACGTAGACTGGAATCACTTCAACCTATCTTCGCAAGAGGTCAAGTCCACATGGACAGGAATATGCAAGATTTGGTTAATGAACTACTATTATTTCCAAGAGGAAAGCACGATGACCTTTTGGATGGTTTTTATTACGCCAATAAAGGATGTTATGAACCTCATCACGAAACACAGGAAGAACAAAAACACGTATTAGGCATGAATATGAGAAAGGTTGTGGATTGGATGACAGCTTAGTGTTGCGACACCCCCTGTCCTCTGGGATATCTTTCGTGCAATTTTATGCCTTTAGAAGTAAATCCAGAAGTAACAAAATCCGAAGACCTTCTCCATGACTATCATGCTCAGCGTTCAGAATGGGCTTCACAAGCCATGGAAGACGATGAGTTTCGCAACAATTCCCAATGGACACCTACACAGGTAAAGGTATTAAAGGGCAGAGCACAAAGCCCTATTACAGATAATGTAGTTCATCCAGCAGTTGAACAAGCAAAAGCACTCTTAACTGCAAACAAACCCAAGTTTCAATCTACAGGAAGAGATGATAGTGATACAAAAGTTGGAAGGCTTTTTTCAGATATCATGTCGTATATATGGGATATCTCTAATGGAAACGGAGAATTAAAACAGGTTATTGATGATTACTACGTAAAAGGGATGGGGGCTATGGTAGCCTATGTAGACCCAATGATGGATTTTGGCAGAGGAGAAGTCTGCATAAAGTCTATAGACCCATTTGATTTATTTATTGACCCAGCATCTAGGGATACATTTTGTAAAGATGCAAGTAACATTCTTATTTCTAAAGTTTTAACAGAGGAGCAAGTCAAAAATGCCTATCCACAAGTAATGCAACCAGATGAAGAAGGCAATACTCTTCTGCAATCTATGACAATGAGTTCAGATACAAACTATCCAATTTCTCAAAGAGATAGTACAACTCTTGACCAACAAATTGGGCCAACTCCTAACGAGTCTGATTCAAAAACATATCAAGTAATAGACCGATATGAAAAGGTTCAATTACCTTTTTGGCATTGCATGGATACAACCAATGGGAATGAATTTATTCATTCAGATGAAGACTACGCTGAATTCTTACAGCAACCAGCAGTTATTGTTGAGTCTTCAAATGGTATTCAGCACGTTACGGACAAATACAAAGTCCAAGAAATATTACAAATGTATGAACAGTTAGGTTCTGTCTTCCATTTAAGACTAGACCCCCAAACAGGTCAACCTACCCCTGTATCTGGTGCTGAGCCAGAAGGTGAAGATGAAACTGTTATACCAGAATCCACTACAGAAATAACGCCTATAACTATCCAAGAATTAGAGGCAAAGGGAATTGTTGTTTGCAACAAGGTATTAGTAGATAGGATAAAACGTGTGCTTTCAGTTGGAAGGGCTTTATTGGCAATGCAGATAATGGATATAGACGAATATCCAATTGTTACGCTGATGAATAGGCATAATAGAAATCCATATCCCATGAGTGATGTGCGATTTATAAAGCCAATCCAAGAATATATAAATAAGATAACGTCACTTATTATTGCTCACGCTAGTTCTTCGACAAACACTAAGCTACTTATACCAAGAGGCTCAATGAACAGAAGGCAACTCGAAGAAGAATGGTCAAGAGCTGGTACTGGCGTTATTGAATATGACCCAGAACTAGGACAACCTATTGTCGCTGGGCCAGTCCCTTTGCCTAACGAATTATACAAGAACAGAGAAGATGCTAAACAATCTATTTATCACATACTTGGTATCCATCCACTTCAGAGTGGTGACCCAAGTTCTGCCCCAGCTACATACAAAGGTACTGTGGCTATTGACGAGTATGCACAACGTAGGATTAAATCTAAGCTGGATGATATTGATGGGATGCTTAACCAGATGGGGAAGGTAGTTGTAAACCTAATCCAACAGACATACACAGATGAAAAAGTAATTCGTCTAATGAAGCCAGATGGTACTGAGACAGAACAAACATTAAATGGCCCTATATATGATGATTTAACCAATGAGTTAATTGGAAGAGTGAATGATGTCACAATAGGGCAATATGATTTAATTGTAGTAAGTGGCTCCACATTGCCATCCAATAGATGGGCAAGATTTGATTATTACATGAACCTTTACGAAAAGGGAATAATTGACCAACAAGAAGTACTTAAACAGACAGAAGTTGCAGATACGGAAGGCGTTCTCAAGAGGACGAGCATTATTAACCAGTTACAAGCACAAGTTCAACAGCAAGAAGAACAAATCAAAGAACTGGAAGGAGACCTTCAAACAGCACAAAGAGAATCTGTCTCAGATAGGAAAAAAGTTGAAATTGAAAAATTCAAGACCAAGCTAACGAATTCAGCAAACAAAACGGAAAAAGCAAGTCAATTGTACGAAGCACGTTTGCAAGATGAACTTAGCAAAGTCAAAGATGAAAACAGGGAAATACAAGCACAACAAATAAACCCAGTTGCTGTCTAATGACAAATTGGGAAGGAGATAAAAATGGCTGATATAAATGACCCAAGCGTTGCTGATGTGCAAGACCCAAACGTAGCTGATGAAGCTATCGAGTATTGGGGAACGCCACCAAATGCAGAAGTCAACCCAGAAACCGAGCAACAGCCTGTTGAACAAGCTGAAGCTCAGCCAGAAGGTGCTGGTGACGAACAACAACGTTATCAGTATTGGCAATCACGGTACGACCAAAAGGCAAGTGAATTTGATACCATGAGTAAGAAATTAGCTGAGTATGAGAAAGTAGCTCCAATAGCAGAGTACATTCAAGAAAACCCAGATATACTCAAAGGAGTAGCAAAGTCACTTTCTGGTGATACCCCAGAGGTTCCCTCGCAAGAGAAATCTATGGAATTACCAAAGAAACCGACACGTCCAACCAAACCAACTAACTACGATGCAACTGAAGCGTATATGGATGTAGATAGTGCCTCTTACAAATACAGAGCAGAGCTTGATGAGTATAGAGATGGAATGATTGATTATCAAGAAAGTATAGAACAACAAAGAATACAGCAGTTACAGGCAGAACAGCAGAAGGTTCAGCAAAGACAAGCTGAATATCAACAGCAACAAGCTGTTTCAGATATGAAGTATCGTCTTGTAAACGAATATGGATACGAACAAGGTAAGGCTGATGAATTCTTGAATTTCTATAGTTCCCCAGATTCCGTTACCCTAGAAAATCTAGTCCAGCTTGACAAATTAAGACAAGCACCTACTCCAGAGCAAGTTGCAACTAAACAAAAAGTCCAGGCTATGCAAAATGCAAAAGAAAGAATGAAAGTTCCTACACCTACTGCTGTGCAGACAGGTAATGCAGAACCTCAATATTCTGAGCAAGATTTGTTTAACATGGGCTTAATGCTAAATAAAAAGTAAATATCTCTAGGAGGATATAATGGCTACAACAGATACTACAGTAGTAGGGGCTAAGAATCTTGGCTCAAGTGGCGTACTCTATGACGAAAGAAGAGACTTTTACATTAGCCCACAGGTTGTTAAAGAACTTTGGACGGATGTAGCACCTTTTCTTACTGTCGTTGCTAATCAAAACACGATTAGTGGTATGGCTGACCCTACTTTCAAAATGTTTGAACACAGAAACCCATGGCAAAAGCAAGAGCTAACAGTCGATGCTACTCTTGCTGACAAAGTTGCTTCAGCAGAAGGATTAGTCGTTGGAAAAAACCTAATTGGTTTAGAATGCGAAGTTTGGAGTGACTCAGTTGCAGAAGCAGAAGGTGAAGCTTTTGTAAATGACAACCTTAAAAATGAGGGTGTTATTTTGATTACTGGAATCAATGCTGATGGTACTGCTATGACTTACGAAACTCTATCTTCAGATGCAATAACAGTAAAGGTAGGCGATAAGCTTTCCGTTATTGGTAATGCACAGGCTGAAGGAAGTGGCTCACCAGTCGCTTGGAGCGATGATTTATCAGTCGTCTTCAACCAATGCCAGATTTTCAAAACACCAGTAGAAGTAACTGGAACATTGTTACAGGCTTCTCTACGTGGAGAATCAAAGGAATTGGCTAGACTTCGTGACCAGAAGGCTTCTGAGCATAAGATTCAAAAAGAAAGAGCTTTTCTATTTGGGGCAAACCCAAAAGGAATTGAATCTGGATTTGCTCAATTGGAAGATGTTTCAATTGATGGAATGGCTGTTCGTACAACAATGGGTATCATCCCAGCGTTGGAAAAGCACGGAGTTTCTGATGCTAACTCATATTCTCAGAATATCTTTGGCATAGATAGTTCTAGCAATGGTGGTTATGACTACAAATCGTTTGTAGAGCAAATGGAAAAAGTATTCCAGTATGTACCAACTGCTGGAATGAAACGAGCCTTTGTAGGTGCTGGTGCTCTTGGGTACTGGTCTACACTTGGGCCAGACAACTCTTTCTCTAAGAATTCTGGCTGGGAAGTCGGTCTTTCTGATATGAAGAGAGATGCTCTTGGTTTTAACTACAGAATGCTTGAAACACCTCATGGAATGTTGCAGTTGATTCCAACTCCAGCTTTACGTGGAAGGTACAACAAGTATATGCTAGTTGTAGATGACTCGAATCTGTTCCATGCTCAGTATAGAGCACCACAGTTTCAAGCTTCTATCCAAGCAAATGATGCTGATATTGTGAAAGACCAGTATATGTCTGATGAAGGCATTGGTATTTCAATGATTGAATCTCATTCATTGTTCAAAATATACTAATAAGTATGAGACAAGGGGGCTGTCTTCGGATAGCCCCCACTTTGAAATATGGCAAACTTTAAAACACAAATAGAAAACATAGCTGGGAAAACAGCAACAGTTGGAGCAACTGGTCAGAATGCATACAACGAAATGATAAATAATTTCTTAAAGCAGTCTGCTAGAGCAGTTCTAAATCTAATGCCAGATGATGTCCTTATTAGGGATAGTATTAAAACAAATATTACAAGTGATTCTGGAATAACAGTTACGGATAAAAAAGTAGTTAAGGTAACTAGGGCTGGTCATGGTTGCATAGAAATGCCATTAGAAGAAAAAGCACATTTACAAGCCAATAGTGGCAGTATTAAAGAACCAACCAAAAGAAGTCCTGTTTATTACATTGAGGGTCAAATAACTACAGGTGGATTCTTATTTATAAAACCAGACCCTACTGCAACAGAGCAAGGTCAATTGGATTTTAATTTATATCCTTCTCCTTTATACAATGAAGACTCTATAGACAATTTTCCAGATAGAGCAGAATATGCTGTTGTAATTGGTTCAGCAATAAGATTGCTACAACATAAAATTAATAAAATGATACATGAGGATGAGGATATTGAACTTACTTCTGTAGCTCAACAAGAACTGCAAACAGTTACCATGATGTATCAAGATGAAATTGCAAGGTTGAATGGTAGTGCTGGGATGGCACAGCCTCAACAGGGGGGTGAATAATGGCTCAAAGTAATCCAACAACTACAAATGCACCTACAGTTACCTATTTAGATGAGAATGGAAATGAAATTACAGTTGCTTATGGATATGGTATTACCCAAGAGCAGATGGTTGAATTGGTTCGTACACATCATCCAGAAATGCTAGAAAAAGAAATTAGAGTGTATTTAAACCAAGCTTTACGTGAGTTTACTAAAAAAACAAAGATATTAAGAGGGGTATTCCAAAAAGCAATTACTGAGGGTGTTAGGTGGTATCAAATTGACGATGAAATTGTTTCTATTAATAAAGTGTTTTTTAATGGAAAGGCTATTCAAAGAAATCTTACCCCACCAGAAAATGAGGACTTAGACGTATAATGGCAAAAGTATATTGGATAGATAAAGATGCTATAGCTGTAGGAGATATTGATGCACAAGGTAATGTAACTGGGCCAACTGCTGGGACATTATCTTTACATTGTTCTCGTCACGATGCACCATTTGTTGGCGTAGACATAGGAGTAAATAATTCTGCTGGTGTGCGAATAGAAATTGGAATGCTACAATCTCCAGTTGTCCCAGTTGAATACCATGAGGCTTTAACATATAAAGCCATAGCACATGGATATGAGAAAAAAGGTGAGTTAAAAACTGCTGATTATTTTCATCAAAAGTTTAATATGGCAATAAACGAGGGTAAACAAGAATCAAATTCTGCAAAATCTGAAGAAAGCCCTATTTCAATCATACCAAGGGATTATTAATGATAAAAGATATTGTGTCTACAAATCAAGGCATTAATACAAGGTGGGGGCAAACTCACCAAGGATGGGCAAGAGGAACAGAGAAATGGGCTAGTGCTACAACTAGAGAACTTAAAACTATTAAAGCAGAAGAAGCAGTTGTAAAGCAAACAGTAGCAGTTTCTCAATCAACATTAGGGGGATTATAATGGCTGGGTTAAGAGAATTTACAGTAGCGAATACTTATGCAGATTTATTGACAGTACTTGATAGAAACGCTCCAAATACTGGATTAGATGATAGGCCAAAAAGAGTATTTGATGGAGAGGGTATTTCAAGCCCTTTATTTTTAAGTACTACAGCAGTAGAGATAGCTGGGGGATTATCAGTTACTTCTGGCGTAACGATATCAAATGGCAATATTTCATCGAATGGAAGCTTTTCTTTTAAAAGCAATGGAACAGAATTGTTAAACATCAAAAGTGATGGGACAATACGTGCTATTAATGTTAGCACAGCACCAACGAATCCACAGGCTGGAGATTTGGTGAACTTGAATGGTCATTTATACATGGCAGTATAAGGGCAAAATACAAAATAAGGAGACATATATATGGCAACATATAGTAAGGTGGTCGTCGAAGATTCGGCTGACCATATAGCACAAACTTCAGCCAAAGCTGATAAACTTGCTACAGCAAGAACATTAGGTGGCGTAAGCTTTGACGGAAGTGCAAATATAAATTTACCTGGAGTGAATGCTGGAGGTAATCAAGATACAACTGGTAATTCTGCTACTTCAACTAAACTAGCAACTGCAAGAGCTTTTTCTGCAAGTGGTGATGTAGGAACATCCTCTGGTGTAAACTTTGATGGTAGTGGAGCAGTTGCATTGGCATTGTCTATTGGAGCTGATAAAGTACTTAACAGACATTTAGCAGATGCTTCTGTACAACCAGAGCAGTTCAACGATGGAAGAGGTAATTCAATAGGAAATGGTACAAATGGACAGTTTCTACAAACAAGTGGTGATGGTGGAATGGGATGGGCTACAATGCCTTCTCCAAATGATAACACTATTACATTATCTGCTGGTAATGGTTTATCTGGTGGGGGAGACTTTACAGTAGACCAATCTTCAGATGAGACTATTTCTTTTGCTTTGGATGCAAGTGTAGCTGGTACAGGTCTTGGACATAGTTCTGGTGTGCTATCTGTTAATGCAACACAGGCAATTACAAACATATCTGGAGACCTAGCAATTGCTGGTGATTTAACAGTTAGTGGTGCAACAATTACTACAACTACTGAAACATTAGAAATTGCTGATAATACTATGCTATTAAACTCTGATGCTACTAGAGCAGAAAGTGCTGGTTTAATGGTTGAAGTAGATAAAGATACTAGAAGTGCTAGTAAACCAGTAATGTTTTATGATGCTGGTTCTTCATCATGGAAAATGGGTGTTACAGCAGATAGCTTTGCTAATGCTACAAAGACAGCCAGTATTTCATCAATTGTAAGCAATAGTTCGTTAGATGCAAATGATACTTCTGTACCAGTTGGTGGTATTCAAGAAGTAAGTGGAGTGATGTACATAAGAACATCTTAATGTCTAAGTACAATCATAAAATGGACACAAATAATCCCAAGCCCCCAGTCAATCTGGGGGTTAGGGATACAGATTTTTTATTAAAATTGTTGGCAAAGTCAACATTTGAGGGGCATGAAATTGAACAGGCATACGCTGTTATTCAAAAACTTGGAGAAATGCATAGGAGGAACCTTGAAAGTTGATTTAGTAGATACAGAATTAAATATTTTAGTACAAGCAATGGCAAGTGCTACCATAAAAGGGTCAAATGCTATTGAGTTTGGAAAGTTATTAGATAAACTGCAAAAAGCATTCGAGAAGGAAGTAGCTAAACAAAATGGCTAGTTATAAAAGAGTAATACTTAAATCAGATAATATATCTGAATTAACCAATGATGCTGGATATATCACATCAGTAGGTAGTGTATCATGGGGAGATATTAGTGGGAAGCCTAGTATCTTTATGCATGACTATGCTACTGTTACTGGTAATCCAACGTTTGCTGGTACAACCACATTTACTGGAGATATATATACAAGTGGTCACATAAGACCAACAGATGGAGTTCTTACCTTATATGACAATACTAGTGGCTCATGGGGTAGATTATCTGCACAAGGAGTTAACCTTGGAGATTGGTATAGACAGCCTACTTATGGACAAATTGCTGTTGGTGCTTACACTTTTAGGGTATTTAAAGGAGATAGTAGTAGTTCTACAACATTAGTTAGCGTAAATCAATCTGGTGTTATGCAGTTAGGAGATGGTGGTAATTCTACTAATTGGAATACTGCATACAGTTGGGGAAACCATGCAAGTGCTGGATATTTAACAGCAGTACCAAATGCCCTTGAACTAAAAACATCTAGTGGGCATATAAAGTTTTTTGATACAGACGAAGGTGATACAGCAGATTATTTTAGACTAGAAAAAGATGGTGGTAGACTGCGATTAGACTTCTACGATAATAGTGCTGGTGCATCAAGTAACAATATTTTTATGGTTGGAGATGATGGGCAAGTTAATGCTAAGTCATTTTTTGCAGATTCTCAAATGGCTATTGATGGAGTAGGGTTTAATAAAAGCAACCTACTGAATTGGAATACAGCGTATAGTTGGGGAGACCATAGAGAAGCTGGGTATTTAACTAGTCATCAAAGTTTATCCAATTATGCAACTTTAAATAGTACAAATACATTTACTGGAACAAATCTATTTAGAGACACAACAACACAAATCCAAAACACTACAGCATGGAGTGGAAAAGCAACTTTAGGATTTAAAGTTACTGGAACTGGTAGTTCAGATTTTTATGGAGGTATTCAACTTACTAGGCAAGGTTCAAGTGGATATAACTCTCAGTTAGAATTTCAGACCTCTATATATAATAACAATTTAAGAACTGTTATGACTTTGAATTCTGCTGGTAGTTTGCATTTAGATGGAACTGTTTATGCCAATGGAGTAATTGGATTAAATAGTGGTGGATTTGCAATAGGTAGTATTGCGAGTTATAACAGAATAGATTTTCAAAGTGGTACATTTAGAACTCTATTTGCTAATGGTTCTATTGCACCCTTACAAACTGGTGACTTGAATGCATCAACGATTAATGCTTCTGAATCTACTTTTACTACTAGAGTTAATACTGGACAAATACGATTTACAGATAGCAGTAAAACATCGTTTAATCATTTAAATGTAGCACAATGGGCAACAGCATATAACTGGGGCAATCACGCTGATGCTGGGTATTCAAAATTTAGTGGTTCATATGACGACCTAACTAATAAACCATCATTAGATGGAAACATAGTATACAATCAAAATATTCAACCATTAAGTATAAGACAGTATTGGGCAGATAGTACCCCTGCTGGAACACAATTTAACAATGCTTTTTCTGCACCTAATGGTTCTAGCACAAGGGCAGTTTATTTTGATGGTGGTGCTGGTACATCAGCTGTATCTACTTGGTATGGTGTAGCAAATAAGCCATATGGTGCAATAGATGTAAGTCAATCTTTTGTATCTATTTGGACAAACAATACTGCTGGTACTTGGAAAAGAATGCTTGATGCACTTGGTGATGGTTCTTTAGTTAGAGCCAATGTAAACTTTCAATCAACAGGTGTTATTACTGCAAATGGTGGAAATTCAGACCAATGGAACACAGCTTATGGTTGGGGCAATCATGCTGATGCTCGATATTTAACATCACACCAAAGTTTAGCTAATTACACAACTAAAGGCAGTAACATATCTCAGTTTGCAAATAACTCTGGATATTTAACCTCAAGTGACATTATTAATTGGTCTAGATATGCTGTAATGAACGACACTAGAAGTACATTAATTGCACCTTATAGTGGTGGCAAACTTGCTAGATGGGATTTTAAATACAATAGTAAAGATGGATTAAATGATGGTGGTACATATCATACAGTTTTACAAGTTAATCAATGGAGTGATAATAGTGGAGGTAAATGCCATCAACTAGGATTTACTGATAATAACAATGTATGGACAAGAGTTAATAGTAATGATTCTACATGGGGTTCATGGACTAGACTTGCTCTTGCTAGTGAAATACCTAGTTTATCTGGGTATGCAACTCAGTCTTGGGTAAACAGTCAAGGTTTCTTAAAGTCAGAAACAGATAGCCAGACTCTATCTATCTCTGGCAAGTCACTATCTATAAGTGGTGGTAATTCTGTAACATTACCATCTTATAGCGATAGTGATGTTCGCAGTTTTATAGAAAGTGATGATGGTATTCGTGCTGTACGATTTGATTTCCAAAGTTATGACACATACTGGGATAGTGATGCTACCAATTCAAAAGAAAACAATACCCCAATGTCTATTAAGTTATGGGATTCTTATAACAACCTAGCCAAAAGTGGAACAGACAGTTATGGTACAATACTAGATATATATGGTCGTAGTGGGCATCAAAGAAATCAATTCTTTATGGGTAATAGTGGTTATATGTGGCATAGAAGTACATTTTATAATCAGGGTGGTTGGCAGAATTGGTACAAGTTTTGGTCAACAAAAAATTTAGAAGCAAATGTTGTAACCTCTCTTAGAGCAAACTACAATAAATGGCTAACAAGTCATCAAAGTTTGGCTAACTATGCCACTCTAAATGGTGTTCAAACTTTTTCAGCAAATAAAACTTTCAGTTCCAACCTATATGTAGGTGGCAATCTAGCAACAGATAGTATAACAAATTACAGAGGTAGTCAACCAGTTACGCTAAATACTGATAAAGTAATTATTGGTAAAACTGGGATTCAATCTGTACCTAATAAACTTGTATTAAGAGGTCATTCTGTTCCATATAGTGGGGGTGGATATTTATCTGGAGAGGGTTGGTTAGAATTTGATAGCAATGTTTCTTGGACTGGTGCACAAAGAAGATGGGCAATTACCAATGCTTATAATATGGGTGGTGGAGGAGCTGGAGAATTAGCGTTTCTAGTAGGAACTGATTCAGCTCAATATCCTACTTTGGGGACGAATGGTGCTTTATCATCTGTGGATGGAGAAAAGACAGTAGTAGGAATGAGGATAACTGGTGGTGGAGTTATTCATGCACGAACTGGTAATTCAGACAATTGGAACACAGCGTATGGTTGGGGCAATCATGCTAGTATTGGATATGCCACTTCATCAAATCCATATTTTACTGGTCACATAAGACTAACTGGTAGTGGTCGAATTATTGGTGGATTTGGTGCGGTAACTACTGCTGGAACTACAGATTGGAATCACGATACAAATGCAATTAGTGGTCAAGGATATACATTACTACTAGGTGGTGCTACAAATGGTCATGGTTTTGATAATGATTACTACCATCCATTTAATTTTGAATATGCTAGAAATGATGGCTATGGTAACATGACTCAACTAGCTGTGCCTTATAGTGGTAATGGGGCATTTGCTTTTAGGTCTCGTTATAATAATGTTTGGTCTAGTTGGAGAAGAATAATTGATACTGGCATCATATCTGCTTATGCTGATAAAACACCTTCATGGGTTCCAAGTTCAGACCCTGGTTATTTAACATCCTCTAGCACAATTAATGCAACGACATTAGGAAATATTGGCTTAAACCTAACTGGAGTTAATAATAATCCAAGTAAGGTTATGGCAACTGATGGAAATGGTTATGCAAACTTTGGCTGGATAAATACTACAAGTGGAAAATTTACTGGTACTCCAAATAGAATTTATGCATCAAGTGACCAGTACATGAGGTACATGACTCTTGAAGATTTTAGAGCTAGAATATTTGATGTATCTGGTGGTGGAGACAGTATAGGTACTACTGATGGTCAAAATTTTCATATTAAAACAAATGGTCAGTATAGAATATCTCTTACCAGTACTGGTGATATTGGTTTACTAGGCCCTACAATCCTTAAAACTAACAATACTAAATTACATGGAATAACAAGTGGTAGTGCAACTATAGGTTTAATAGGTGTTCGTTCAGACAATTGGATTGAGTTAGGAGAAAGTGGATTTAACCTAACAAGTAAAAGTCCTTTTTATGCTGAAGCTGATGCTTTTATACACAAAGCAACTCCTCAATTAGAGTTAAAAGATACTTCAAATAATGTTAGAGGATACATTGGAGTTAATAATGGTGTACTAAAAGTAGGTACTAAAGACAATGCTGGTTTTCATTTACAATCTAATGGAACTGATAGAGCAATTATATCAAATTCTGGTGATATTTCTTTAAAAGGTTATACAAGTATACAAAATCCTGGGAAAGGTTTATTTGTTCAAGCTGGTTATGAGTCTCCTTATACTCAAAATATTGCAGAGTTTAAATATGGTGGCAACAGTAACAGTATTATAATTAAAAATGTACTTGGTCAAGCAAGTATATCTACTAGTGGTACTAGTCTTCAATTATCTGCAAATGATAATGTTGGTTTAACATTAAATACAAATAAAAGTGCAGTCTTTGGTGGTGCAGTTGAGTCTGGCAGTCATCATCCTAGTGGTGATAGTACTGTTGATTTAGGGCATTCTGGTGCTAGGTGGAGACAGATACACGCTACCTATATGTATACTACTAGTATTTCTGTAGATGGTAGGTCAGTTAGTGGTGCCACAATAGACAATATTGCTCTAGGTGTTGGTGCAAACAGTTGGGGTAATCATGCATCTGTTGGTTACTATAAGAATGGTAGTACAATCAATATTTCAAGCATGACAAATTCTGGCTCGTATGCAATGGCACACGATTTAGAAATGACCAAAAAATTATACATTGCATTTGACCATGGTACTGCCAATCAGAAAGCAAATATATTCCTTGGTGGAGACAGATTTTGGGGAGAGATTATTGTAACTGTTGTTTCTGGTTACTCTCATCAAAATGCAAGTGGAGTTTTAAAAGTTTCTTATGGTCTAGGATTAAATCAGAATGGTGGAGAATATTCTAATGGATATACTACTTTAGCTTGTTCTGGACAGACTCCAAGTAACTTTTCTTTAGATGATGCTTGGAGATATGATAGTGGTGCAAAGGCATGGTATTTGGTAATTAGCCATTTAAACGCTAATGGAAATCAAGCTTATATAACTTTAGAGGCTAAAGCAAGTGGAAATAGCAATCAATATATACATGATGCTATTAAAGGTTCATTTGCTGGTTCTGTTTATACCAATACTAATAACTACCCAAATAGAGGATTTCAATATAGCAATAGCTTTAACATTAAAGCACCTAACCTTTTATTAGGTAGTTATTTAAACGCTGATAAAACAACTAATGTTGGTTCAAATGCTAATGGTATAACGATTGTTGGAGAACACGCTCCTACATTAAGTCTTTGGGATACATCTAGTAGTGGATTTCATTCTCATGTTTACCAAGTAGGCTCAGATATGACATTACGTTCTAGTGGAACACTTAGCTTACAAGTGGCTGGTGGTACTAGGGCAATGAGACTTAACTCAGATAAGAGCGTAACCTTTGATGGTGAAATTACATCATCTATGTTTAGGCTTAATGGAACCTCTGGCTACCCTAGAATTAGACAAGATAGCGACAATTTTTATATAGATACTTATGCAAGAAGTTCAGCATTACAACTAACTAATGGGGGCAATCTTCAAGTAGAAGGTGGTAATGCTAGAATAATAGCAAAGGGCAGTAGTAATGGGTATGTAAATGGTGCTTTTGTTACTTCCTCTATTGACATTAATAGAGGTGGTGGACTGTTCATGCACGATAGAGGCAATCAAAATGAATGGTTTTGTGGTAGACCTTATTCTAACAATGACCAATTTATTATTGCAAGAAATACTGGAGTAGCAGACCATTCTGGTGCAACAGCACAAGAAAGCAATGCAAGTTTTAAAATAGACAATAATGGTAATGTCTCTATTATTGCAAGTTCACCTCAAACAAAATATGTAAATGCTAGTGGGACTACATTAGGGTATGTGTTTGGAAATTCAAATGGATTTGGCTTACTAGCAGATAGTGGACATTGGGCATATAACATTACTGCAAATAGTACTCAGCATACTTGGAGTATAAGCAACGTTAATAAGTTGACGTTAACATCAACTGAACTAAGAATGGTTGGGCAAATTTCAGCTAGTGGTGGTAATAGTGCTAATTGGAATACAGCTTACGGATGGGGTGACCATTCTAAAGCTGGATACCAAACTGCTAGGTCTGATATAAGATTAAAAACAAATATATCCACTATTGAGACACCCCTAGACAAGATTAGTAAACTTCGTGGCGTAACGTTTGATTGGAAAGAACATACCACTAAAAATACTGTTGATACAGGTGGTGGTGTTATTGCACAAGAAGTTGAAAAAGTAATGCCAGAATTTGTCCATGATATTGGCAATGGTTCTGGAATGAAAACAGTAGACTATAACGGATTGATAGGTGTGCTAATAGAATCTGTAAAAGAATTAAAAGAACAAGTTAATAATTGTAAATGCAACTGTAACTGTAAAGGAGATTAAAGTGGCAGATAAATACACAAAGAAACATGATGGTATCGGAGATGCTGAAGATAAGTGGAAAGATGCAATCGTGGAAAAAGAGTTTCAACCAGCTAAAGCTAAAATGGAATTGTCATACAGACAGCTCGAAAATGAGTTATCTATGATAGCTGGGATGGAAGAGGCTAATGCAAAGCGTAAAGCTGAAATAGAAGCTGAAATGGTAAAAGTAAAAAAGGCTGTTGAAGCGTAAACACAAATCCCCAAAATGGGGAAAAGGAAGACACATGGCTAATCCCAAAAAAGAAAAAGAAAGGGTTATAACCATTGACGATGTTGATTACAAGTTCGATGATATGACCGATGAAGCAAAAATGTTAGTAAATCATGTTGGTGATTTAGATAACAAAATCAATGGTGCAAAGTTCAATCTTGACCAGTTGGCTGGAGGAAGAGATTTCTTTATGTCAAAACTGAATGTAGCTCTTGGACATAAACCACCAGAAGAGGCAGAGGTCGTTAATTAGGCTAATGCACAAATCAACTTCGGCTGTGTTTGGTGTCGCTGAACACAGCCAGAGGTTACAAAAGAAGGGGGCAGTATATAGTGGATTTTATGGCTTTGTACGGAGAAGCTGGAATGATAGGGGTCGTAGGGGCAATGTTTGTCTATTTGGTAGTGTCTTTGTCTAATAAATCAGCAAAGCAACAAGAAACATTAAAAGAATTAGAAGTGGAAAACAAAGGTCAATCCGAGACATTAGAAAATATGGAAGGTATAGTTTTAAAGCTTATTGACAGGTGGAATAAATCAGATGAAAAACTAGATAGAAAATTTGACGATTTAAATAGAAACATAAATGACCTGGATTCACAAATAAGTAGAGTAGAAGGTTCTCTCTCAAGAATTAATGGTAAACACTAATGGATAGTGTAAAAGTATCAGCGATATCGTTTGCCAATTATGGCATTCATTTAGCAGAAATAAATATGGTATTACAATTGATAGTGGCAATAATGACTATTGTCTATTTAGGAAATAAGATAAGATGGCAAAGGAGAAATAAATAATGTTAGCAAAACTAATCGCAGACGATTTACTGTCAGATGAAAATGGAGCAGAGATTATCGCAGAAATTAACAAGGCTGTTGATATACCTATTATCTCAGAAAAGACAGAAGCAAAAATACTGGAAGCTCTATGGAAGGTTATTAAAAGTGTATTACTCAAAAAGATTGGTATATAGTGCCAAGATTAGGCAAAAGAAGTAAGTCACGTTTAGAAGGTGTTGATAAAAGGTTGGTTCATCTTCTTGAAGAAGTAGTTAAATACTTTGACATTACTGTTATAGAAGGATTAAGAAGCCAAGAAAGACAGAATCAACTTGTTGCTGAAGGAAAAAGTAAGACAAAGTTCGGAAAGCACGTACAAGGACTTGCAGTAGACATAGCACCTTACCCAATAGATTGGAAAGCCAGAGATGACTTTCATTACCTAGGAGGATGGGTGTTATCTACAGCAAATAAATTAGGATATAAGGTACGTTGGGGGGGCGACTGGAATGCCAGTTCGCAGTTCAAAGGGCAAAGAACCACTAAGGACAATCGTTTCGATGACTTAGTTCACTTTGAATTATTAGACTAATGAGGAACTATGAAGATAAAAGAAAGAGTAGTCGTCTTCCCAGATGTACATTACCCACATCAAGACGAAAAAGCATTTAGATGTGCATTAAATGTCATCAAGGAATTAAAGCCTACAGGCTTTTTACTGTTAGGAGATTTCGTTGAAGGGTCTTCTGTCAGTCATTGGCAATGGAGTAAGAAAAAACGCCCACCTCTTGAGTACCAACTTCCGTTTATTGATAAAGAAATTGAAGCTGGAAACGTTGGTCTCGATAGGATTGATGAGGTATTGGACAAAGTTAAGTGCAGAAAAAAACAGTACGCTCAAGGAAACCATGAAAAATGGTTCGACCACTTTGTCGAAGAAAACCCATACCTTGAAGATTACCACTCCAGAACTGCATTCAGATTTGATGAACGTGGATACGAGTGGCATGACTATGGTGAAGTCTTTAAAGTGTTCGGAAGCAAGTTATACGCTTACCACGGAGGACACTTTATGGGAGTTGCCCATGCAAGAACTCACGCCTTACAAATGGGATGCAACATCATCTATGGTCACACACACGACAGCCAAAAAGCAGTCATCACCCACATTAGTGGGCCACACATGGCATATTCAATGGGATGTTTAGCCAATATGAAAAAGGATTTTCTTAAAGGCAGACCTACAAATTGGACTCATAATGTTGGATTGGTAGATATTTTTACCAATGGAAATTTTAATCTTGTAGTGTTAGATATAAATAATGGCATTACTTCGTATGGAGGAAAAGTAATAAGTGCCTAAACAGTCAAAAACAATGAAGGACTTTAGTGGAGGTATTGCTAAAGGAATTGATTCTTCATCTTTATTAGACAATCAGTTACAAGAATGTGAAAACTTTATAGCTGATGGTTTAGGTAAAATGACTGTTATTCCAAATGAAGGAATTGCTACAGCTAATGAATTACAAACTGAACTGCCAGATGGATTTAAAAAGAATATCCATGCTTGGTCAGCAGATATGAACTTAGCATCTAACATACAAGATACTACCAATATACAAGACCCTACAACTGAAGAAATACGTGAGCCTGTTAGAGCAACACTAGAGCTTTACTTTAGCCCTTTTCAATCAAGTTTAGCTTCTCCAGATACAGACCCTAGATGGTTAGTTATTAAAGATTCAGATAGAGATGAATATATTATTCAAACAGGAGTACCAAACTATAACATACAGTCATCCAGTTTGGCTATCTTTACAGCACAAAGCCCTAAAGCTTGTATTCAAGGATTAACATTAAATGCTCTAGAGCAAATGACGGATAGGCATTATGAAGATTATCGTGATGTGAATTCTTCAGATTATTGGGAAGACTATATTCATTATTCAGATTATAAAAGCCCTAGTATTCCTTGGCATTTTAAAACCATAGACAATTCAGATGTTAGACCAAGTGGAGATGCAGTAATTCCTGTTTCTTTTGAGCCAATAGGGGACAATGGGTTTGAAACAGACAGTACTGAAGCTTATCAAACATCAAGAGATTTTGTTCCAGACCCAGGAGAAAGATTTCCAGCGATATCTAACTTTTGGATTAATGGCCCCAGTAGGTCTTTTGAAGGTACTGGTAATGTATATGAAGATAATTCTGGAAGCCATAATGCAAACTCTAGAGACATATATCTTATGGTTCCAAGTCCAAACCCAAACGATAATGGATTTACAAAAGAATACCCTAATAAACAAAGGAATGGTGGTAATTTTAAAATAGGGAAAGTATCTAATGGTGGTTCAAGCTCTGCTGGAAACAATACATTAGAGTTTGGTTTTCAGCCAGAGTCAAATGATGTAGAAGTAAAAGATGAATATATGTATAAGATGGTAATGGAATGGGACTATTGGGGTGAAATGAATATCAATTTTCCAAACGAAGCCCCAGATGGGTACGAAAATTATTGTCATCAACATGGATATTTTCCTCTTAATGTAGGTACACAGTTAGCACAATTTGGTCAGCCTCATTTAAATATTGATGGAACAGATTTTACCTATTATCAATTAGCTGATTTATCTACACAACATGGATTAGAAAGACATCCTATTTGGAAAGGTGGTTTAGGTGCTGATGGAAAAAATTATACTGGTCAAGCTCCAGTAAAAAGGTCTGGTTCTTTTTATTTTATTAAACCTGTTACTAAAAGTTATGGTCAGTTTAGCAAGTGGAAATGGAGTTTATACAATATAAAATCTAATGAAACTGCTTTATACTCTGTAACTATTACGTATTATACAGACCCAGAACAAACAACAGAAGCTAGTATTGTAAAAGAATTCCAAACTATGTTAGGCAATACTGCATCTGAAATTAAAACAGGGCTTTTCTATGAATCAGACAACATTATAACAGGGACAGGAGACCACCAAATAAAGTTTGATGTGTTTGAAGATTCTGTTGAACTATACCAAGATACAGACACATTAAAAGCGTATGGTATTAAAAGCGTTGTACCAGCAAAAACAAATATTCAAATGCATGAAAATGTTTCTTCTGGACAGCGTTATCAACATTTAGTTTCTATAGCCAATGAGGATTCTATGGCTACTGTTTACTCAATGGAAAATGATGTATGGTTAGAGTATCAAATAGATTTAAAATTTATTGAAAGCGACTTTACTGTAGGGCAGTTTAATAGTGGCGTTACAGAAATACCTATCACTTCAAGTACTATACTTGCTCCAGTTGGTGACAATGTACTGGCTGGAAAGCAAATAAGAGGATATGGAATAGAACCTGGGACTAAAGTCGTATCTAATACTGATTCTACTGTTACAATTGATACTCCTACTACTCAAAATAACGAATCTAATAGTAATAAATATTATTACTGGTCAAATGACCAAAACGTAGATTTGTCTTTTGTGGATGCTGAAGGGTATTTATTTATAAGTGATTCAACATTTCATAATAATAATAAGCCACAATGGTTTGGATTTTTGGATTTAAACCACACCTATATGAATGAACAATTTGATAGTGAATCTAATAATTACAATGGCAATAACCCACAGGTTGAAATGGCTGTTGGATTTCACACGGATGATTTATGTCCTTCTCCATATAGAGTAGACCAAAGTAGTGGTCTCTTGGAAGATAAAAACACTCACAGAGTACATGAGAATGAACATTTATTTGAATATTTAGATGGTACTGAAGATGAATCTATTGTTGCAGATAGTGTTAATATAATAGGAACTAAAATTACCCACCCTTTGGGAGTCAATGTTCAGTATTGTTGGATTGATGGAAGAAGTGGAACAGGGGAAAGGTTAGATGGCTCTTTTACAAAGAAAGAACTTACCGAGTTTTATTTTTCTTATAAATACGATGGAGGTTTTACAAGTCAGCCACAACCTTTTTATGACGATGATGGCAATAGCTTTGCATCAGCTCCAACAGAAGATGCTTCAGCTTTAGGTATAAGTATTCAAATGGGCAACCAAATAGTAAGTGGTAAAGGTGATAATGATAGTTGGTCTGGGTTGTCTAGTAAAGATACTGTTCTTAATACAAGGTTAAAAGGTATAGAGATATATGCTAGGTTTACTTATACAGATGCAAACAATCTGTATTTAGTAGCTGAGATTGATTTAAATAAAGGTTGGAAGTCATTTGCTACTGGAACATGGAAACCATTTACTGTTAGAAACTCTAGTTCTGGAACTGTTTATTCTACAACAGGAAGTAGTAATGGTGGTTATGTTAATATTTCAGATGTTATTATATACAAATCAATGCCAACCTTTCAAAGTTTCTTTAATAAATACGAATTAGATTGGGATGCTCCTATTGGATTTACCAAAGTTGGCACAGGGTGGAAAACAGCCTGTGTATTTAATAGAAGAGCTTATTTTGGAAATGTTAGGATTGAAGGTAAAGATGGTTTACTGCATAACTATCCAGATGGAATATTAAAATCTTCATTAGGGAATTGGTCTACTGTTGGTGAGTCTAATTTAATTGAAGCAACTATTAATGATGGAGACGATATTATTGCCTTGCGAGTAGCTGGAAATAAACTGTGTCAATTTAAAAGGTACTCTCTAACTATAATGGGTGTTAAAACGCTTGAAAATGGTCAAAATCGTGAGGAAATAGAGCAAGTCATACATCATGTAGGCTTAGAGAATGATAACCAAATTTGCGACACTCCTTATGGTTTATTTTGGGTAAGTAGAAGTGGTATGTATTTGTTTGATGGAAAGCAATTAACTAAGCTAACTGAAAACAAGCAAGGTAGTACCATAAGTAAAAAGTCATGGGAAAATTTCTATGGTCAGCGTACTCATGTAGGATACGATGCATACTGGAATCAAGTTCACATATGCAAAGATACAGTAAACAACAACAAAAGTTTAATATACAGTTTTAATACCAGAGCTTTTACAGAAACAAACGAAATGTATGGTGGAAATAAAAAGACTGGATTTGTTACAGATAGAGAAGGGCATTTAATGTGGTGTGAACAAGTAGATGTTGGTACAAGAGGTTCTTCTTATTCGCCAAATCAAAACAGAAAGAAAACTAAAATGGCTGAGCAAACTGCTACTGCAATGCCACCAAATGATGCAGTAACCTAATGTCAGTAATATTAAAAACAACAGGGTCTAATCAAAGAGATATAACCAATGGTCAAATTGTGACCAAGTTATATGATTTAGGAGATGTAAGTCTCGTAAAAAAGTTTAGCTCATGTTTGATTACTTACAGAATGTGGGGTGGAGGAGTAAGCCCATTAAAGGTAATGTATCGAATTGATGAGCGTGGGTCTTTTAAAAATTTTAATGTTAAACCAGAAAATGTTCATTCAGCGTATGACAATGGGGCTAGGCTTTGCAGAACTGGTAATAGATTTAAAACTGCTGAGTTTGAATTTGATAATGCCAAAAAAAAGGGGCAAAGAGTTCAGATAAAGATTCAGTACAATACAAATATGGAATCAAGTAGTGGAACGGAAATAGAAAGATTTGAATTATCTGATGTTACTTTCACATATAGACCAATAAATAGGGAGTAGTTATGTCTTACAGGGCAGATGTAGCAAGATATTATAAAGAAGAGGAAAAAGCAGATAGGAGATATCAGCAAATTAATAAGTACGTTGTAGACCCTATGATGGAACATTATGTTGCTCCTAAAATAATGGATGCTTTAAAAAAGAGACAGAAAGGCAACACAGAAAAAGGTTTGTTGAAAGGTGAAATGGAAAAGGCTGTACCAAAGCCAGATGTTTCAGATGCTCCAAAATTTTTTGATGATACAGGTAAATACAATGTACCAGAAGGTATGAACCCATACAGGGCAAGTAACGCCATTGATGCTCCAATTGAAGCCCAAGAAGCTATGGCTGTTGCTGAAGAAGGTGGAGGTTTGTTAACAGGAGCTACTATGTCACAAACAGGTGGTGATTTAGTAGCTGGTCAAATTACAGGAAAACCAGAAGCTATTGGCAAGGGAATTACATTTGCTGGAGACACTCTAGCTAAAGTAAAAGGATTTGGTGATATAGGTGCTGGTTTAAGTAAAGCTGGAGCTAGTGTTAGTGGTGCAAGTGCCAAGGCTGGTACAGCGATATCTACTGCCCTTGCTGGTATGGGGCCAATGGGCTGGGTAGGATTAGGTTTAGTTGGCTTAACTGCTTATGCTGGATATTCTGCAAATAAAGGTGGCAACTATCAAAGAGGTAGTGGCCCAAGGTATGGAGCGTAAGATGAGTTATATCAAAGACTTAGAGAAAAAAGGTCGTCTAGGAGATACTAAAATAAGGCGTATAGATGGCGAACTTCAACACGTTAATAAACAAGAAGCTAGTTGGATTGACAACTATGGGTTATTAGGTGCAGAAATGACCAAAGCTCAAGGCTCACGAACTATTAACCCAGAAACAGGATTAAGAGAAAATATTGCTATACCTTGGTGGGTAGTACCAGCAATGATAGCTAGTGCTGGGGTAGCAACCTCAGATAAAGATGGATGGGGTAGAATTAATCCTGGAAATTGGTTTGGAGGAGCTTTAGGTGAATCAAAACTAGGTAAAGGATGGGACAAGTACGTTGGTCGTGATAGTGCCTTATTTGGTGGTAAATCAAAAGCAAAAAGAAAAGCTTTGTCTGCTATAGATAAACGAATAGCAGAAGTGGAAGGCAGAAAAGAAAATATATACCCAGATGCTATGGACAGTTTTAATGCCTCTAATATGGCAGACTGGGGTCAATTACAAAGGTCTGGTACTGGTCAGTCATTAACAATGGCAAATGACAGCAGTAAAAATTCTAACTGGCAGAATATCATAGCTGGTAATATTCAAAAAACAAATGCCTCTTTTAAAAGTGATATTAACAGAGCTGAAGATAGACTTTGGAAGGCTGAAGACCAGATTGATGAATTAGAAGCAACAAGAGCAGATATAGCATAAAGGAATTATTATGGCACAAACAGATGATGTAGGATTTGATTTAGGGTTATCTTTAATAAATGGCTTATTAAAAGCTAGGGCTAATAAAGAAAGCAGAGAAGATAACCAACAACATGAGCTAGACAAGATAGCTTTGGCAGACAGTCTTAAAGGAATTAAAGATAAACAAAACATAGTAATGGCTGATTCTTTGCAAAGAGCTGGAAGTAAAGAAAACCTTATGTTAGAGGATTCTTTAAATACGGAAGGCATTAAGTTGGCAGATAGATTAGCTGGAGATAGACAAACTGTTAGAGACTCTACATTAAATGAATACAATGTATCTAATAGGGAAGATACTCAAAAATTCCAAAAAGGAAACCAAGCAATTTCGATTTTAACTGCTATGTTACCACAAATGGCTAACACTAAAAATGAAGAAATAGATATTAGCATAATGGAAGGTCAAGATAAATATGACCAAATTAGGTCAAAAGTGGGGCAGTTAGAAGAAGCTAAAAGACAAATGTATAACTGGACTCCAAATCTAAAGAAACTAAATAAACAAACTTTGCAGTTTAGAACTGAAAAAGGGTTTCCGTTTAGTGAGTCTGATATGCTAACTGATTATGAAAATTCTAGAGATGAAATAGAAGGAACAGTTATAGAGGCTTTAAAGCTACCAATGAACAACAGAAAGAGAACAAGCGTAAAAGATTTTATTGACACCATGGTTAAGAGAGCTAATAATAAAGACTTTCTTGATGGAGACTGGGGATTCTTTGGTGGAGATGACCCAGATGGAGGACAAGCAAAGGCAATTAAAGAAGAGTTAGAGATTTGGCAAGACTTATTAAGCGATGAAAAAGGAAGTGCTCGATTTTTAGACGATATGTATGGTATTACACCAGAAGAAAGACTGTTTTATCAAACTTGGGGAAGGCAAAAAAGTGGATTTCGTGGTAACAAAATATTAAATACACAAAAAGCAGAAGCTGAGTTAAAGGAACAGTTAGACACATTAATAGAGCAATCACAATAAATGACACCTTTCCAAACTAGGGAAAAACTCAAACAATATCGCTTTAGACCTCAAAATTTCTCAGCAGAAGAAGAAAGAGAACTAGAGCAATATTCTAGACTGTATGGGTTCGTAAAAGACGACCAAGCCATGGAGCTACCAGATAGGGTAGTAAATAGTGGCATTCTATCTCAATTCACATCTGGATTAACTGAAGGTGCTTTGGGGCCAATTGCTATGGGTGGTTGGGCTGAAGACCCTCAAGATGAATTCCAACATATGGCGTATAGTGCTGGTCATTTACTTGGCTTTGCATTGCCTATGCTTGGTAGTGTAGTTACTGGTGGTGGCTCACTCGCATTAAGACTAGGTGCTGGTGCTAGTAAAATTGGTTTATCTAAAGTGGGAGCTGGTATAGGGGCAGTTGGAAAAGGAGCACAAGCAGTTGGTGGAGTAATTAAGAAAACCAAATCAGTTCCTTTGTACGCTGGTGATTTAGCTAGGGATAAAGCCAGAGATATAATGGCTAAAGCTGGATGGGAAGCTGGTAAATATTTACAAAAAAAGGGAGCACCTACTTTAAGTGCCAAGTTGTATGATTCTGCATGGCAAGGTGCTCATTTAGCTGTAGCTAGTGGCGTAAGTGGATTGTGGAATGGAGTTGATGACGAACTAGATAACCTTATTTTTGGCATGGTATCTGGTGGTCTATTTGGTGGTCTAGGAAACTTTATCAATACTGGTAAAATGTTGGTACATCCTAATCCTAAAATATCACAAGCTGGTAAATCTAGAATGTGGAAATACGCTCAAGAAGCTCAAGAAACTCTGTATAAAAACCAAGGAGCTATTATATCTGGAGCTTTAGGTGCTGGATTCCAAGGTGGATATGCACATTTACAAGGTGCTCCGACAGTTACTCAAATATATGAATTACTATTGGGTGGTTTCTTTGGAGCAACTACTCATGGCGTTGCACAGGCACAAGCATCAAAATACTTTAATAAATTCAACGAAAAAGACGAACATGGATTTAAGTATGACATAACTGACATGAGAAAGATGGAAAAAGACGATGATTACATCAATATGTCTCCAGATGCTCAAGATTTAGTTAGAAAAGCTTTTGTAAATCATGTAGGTGAAATGTGGGATAAGGATATTGTTAATAGAACAGTAGACCCAGAAAACGAAGAATCTATAGGTGCTTTATGGTTAGCAAGTAGAATTAGCAGAGGTTATGAAAAAGCTAGAGATAGACAATTTAAAGAAGCTGATAAAATTAAAAGTGCTGACCCATTTGAAGAAGCAAAATTAAAAGCTGAAGCCCTTGATGTGATACCTAAAAGACACAAAAG
>Ga0209348_1000258_pt1 | contig 29809 bp, 20 predicted proteins | sample ETNvirenome_2_30_FD_184065 | JGI IMG/M metagenome (GOLD analysis project Ga0209348, IMG submission 184065) | Marine viral communities from the Pacific Ocean - ETNP_2_30 (SPAdes) (version 2) | ecosystem: Environmental > Aquatic > Marine > Oceanic | place: Pacific Ocean | collected 2013-06-22
GACTACGCTGACACAACCGGAAGTTACATTCCGCCCACACCGACTAAACTTGGAATGTATCCGAAATACAAACCGGAAATTATTTCAGATGACACATATGTGACAACCACAAATGTAATAAGAAAACACGACGGGTCCTTTATTAAAGCCTACGACGACGAACGTGATAATTTGATCTTGGAATACGAAAAAAGAGTTTACAACAATTGTAAAACATCCTTTGATGCCACTTTATTAGATATTAGTGATGTTGATCCTAGTGCTTTCACTTTAACAGATTACACGAGAAAAGAAATAAATGACATCATGGCTCCAGATTTTTATAGTTGGGCAGGTAGAAATAATGTGCAATACATAACAAACACTGCTTTCACTGATGGATCACCATTTACCTACAACTATGCCAAAAGCACAGACCGTCTCACTGGTGAGAAATTACCTGGTTACTGGAGAGGCATATACAAATATTTTTATGATACAGACGCTCCACACAAAAGACCTTGGGAGATGTTTGGTCATAGCGAGAAACCAACAGATTGGGAAGACACGTATGGTGCGGCGCCATACACATCTGCCAATGATGTTTTATGGAATGCTGTTGCGATAGAACTGGGCAGGTATGGAAAGTCTAGTATTAAAGACTATCTTCCTGTAGATGCCTCAGGAAATTTATTAGATCCTATAGCGGCTGGACTAATCAAAGACTACAATATACCTGGACGCAGAGCAGGATTCAAATTTGGTGATCAAGCGCCGGCAGAGACAGCTTGGAGGAGATCAAGCAGTTATCCATATTCTGTAATAAAAACTTTAGCTTTAACACGCCCTGCTAAATTTTTCTCAAATTATTTTGACCCGTCAAGATTATCTACAAATACTGCCAATAATCAAATCTACAGTGAAACTGGTGTCAGAAAAACTTTGGCAGATGCAAAATATCATTTGGAGACCGAAACTAATACAGCAACAGGCGTCATCACAAGATTCATTACAGCAGGTTATCAACCTTTTGTTGTAAATTATCTATCTTTTAGAAACTTAGATGCAAATGTGTTCTATTATAAAAAACTTAAAAATTTATCTGTGCAGTTGGCATACAAGCTAGGTGGTTTCACAGACAAAGATAATTTAAAAGTTTTAACAGATTCTGTTTCACCTGGTTCAACATCAGGATCTAAATTTATTCCAGATGAGAATTATAAAATATTATTTAGAACATCAAATCCTGTGGATAGTTTCTATTTTTCAGGTGTGCTTATAGAAAAGAACACAGACACAACAACAGACACTGATGGATCAACTGTTACTAATGTAGGTGGATTTAAAGTTTTAGGATACAATACTAGCAAACAATTTTTCAATTTCCGTCAGCCTATGAAGGGAGTAGCAGGTGGAAAAATTTCTGTTTCTGGTACCGAAGTCGCAACGTACAGCAATTACCAAGACACAGTTCAAACCATTCCTTATGGACATGTGTTTGACACAAACCAAGAGGTAACAGACTTTTTACTAGGGTATGGCAAATGGCTTGAATCACAAGGATTTAAGTTCAACAAATATTCAAACGAACTTAAAGAAACACTAAATTGGGAAAACGCTGTAAAAGAATTTTTATTTTGGACCACACAAGAATGGGCACCTGGCAGTGCCATTACGGTTTCACCTGCGGCAAATGGATTTGAATTAGACACTACCAACAGTATTGTTGGCCAACTTAAAAATTTGGCAGGTGATTATAGTCTTTTAGATGCTGGAGGAAGAAGAGTTGATATCAGAGATGTATCTACAAAGCGTGTAGGCACAACTTTCGATCTAGAAATAAAATCCGTAGATGTTGGTTTGTTCAATATCTCATTGAACACAGTTCAAAAAGAACACATTTTATTATTTGATAACTCCACTGTGTTCAGTGATATCATATATGAGCCTTACACTGGTTTCAGACAACAAAGGCTTAAATTAGTTGGTTGGAAAACTGGAAACTGGAATGGTGACTACTATGCTCCAGGATTTATGTTTGATGCGGCTCAGGTAACCTATTGGTTGAAAAACACAGATTACAAAATAGGAGACACCATTGAATACCAAGGAAAATTTTATGTTGCAAAAACAAATCACAATTCCGGCACAGCTTTTGTGACAACAAATTGGATTTACAAGTCCGAAAAACCACGGCCACAGCTGATACCAAATTTCGACTACAAGATTGCCCAATTCAACGAATTCTATGATTTGGAATCAAATAATTTCGATGAGTCACAGGAGCAACTAGCTCAAAGGCTGATTGGGTATCAAAATAGAGATTATTTAGAAAACTTGTTTGTAAATGATGTATCACAATACAAATTTTATCAAGGATATATTCGAGAAAAAGGTACGCAAAATGCAATAGACAAACTAACAAAAGCGAAGTACGAAGGATCAGACATCACCTTGAAACTATATCCTGAATGGATGATAAGAACAGGAAAGTTTGGAAACACAGATAGTATTGAAAACATTCAAGTCACATTGGAAGATAGCAAGATAGTTGCCAATCCACAGAGTGTTGAATTATTGGCCACATCTAATCAGCAGAAAGTTTATGCCAGAAGTGTTGGAATCGAAGAGCCTAATTTTTATTACAAGCCTATAGACTATGCAAGTGCCAATACATTTGCAAGATTAGATTACAATGTAGCAGGCGTTGACCGAGAAAATACGCAAGTATTCAAAACAGCAGGATATCCGCAACTAGTTCAGGTGCAGAAGACCGTTTTTAACGAATCAGAATTACTTGATTTGGATATTAATGCAACCACAACAAATGATCTTATTTGGGTGGCAAATAAATCTAACAATGATTGGGACGTTCTAAGGTTAACATCATCGGGTATTAAAATATCTTCACTAAGAACAATTAACGATAGTACACAAATGGAGATAACTTTTACAGATTCACACGGATTATCAGCAGGATCGTCCACCACAATGGCTGATTACTTTGCGATCAGCAACAGCCAAGAAACTGATCTTAACAAAGTTTACGAGGTAGCTGAAGTAGTAAGCCATAAAACATTAATTGTAGACTACACAGGTAGCGTTGCCTTTATTCCTGCGTTGGAAGATGGATCTTCCGCGGATAGTTACGGAAACTTGTACAAATTTATAAGTGTGAGAATAAATTCAATGGACGATGTAAACAATCGATTGAATTATTTTGATTATCTTAAAAAGGATAGTGCAATTGAAGTGCTTGGAGACAAAGTATTTGCAGATTCTGATAGTTCAGGACTATGGCGTGTGTACGAAAAGCAGGATCCATACACATTCAATCTTCTTTTGAGTCCAGACACAGCATCAGCAGATCAAGATTTTGGTTCACAGATAGTTGCACGTAATGACGGGCGAACAATAGTTGTAGCGGCCCCAACTGATGGCCAAGGAACATTAAACTTCTTATTCAGGTCGAGCACCACACCAGGCACTGATTTTGGTGTACAATCATCAGTTACAATGACAGATGGTGACGACAACACAGGACGTCTCGGCCTAAGTTTGAGTATGAGCAGTGATGAAAATTTTGTGGTAGCAGGCGCACCATTCAATAACACTCTTAGTTCGGATGGAAGCACAAGATATAATGACAATGGATTAATAAAAATTTATCTTTGGAATCCAAGTGCATTTAATTATTCGATATTGAACACAATTACTCCTCCGGAGGATGGATCAACAACAGATTCTGCACAGGCGCAAAATTTTGGATGGTCACATAAAATAAGTGAACCAGGTGCAAATTCTGTTAGGGCAACCCCAACCAAATACCTATTTGTTGGCGCACCAGGATATGATTCTGACACTGGGCAAGTTTACATGTATGAATGGAGTGTTGGTGCAGACGGCTCCACATATGATACATGGACACAAAATTTAACAATAACATCAGGTGAGCCAGGTGAAGGTAAACGTTTTGGTCATAGATTACAAGCCAATGACAATGGTGATATATTAGCAATTAGTTCGGTGGCACCTGGAAATGCCGGCAAGGTTGAAATCTTTGTAAGAACATCTCAGAGCAACGATGATAGCACAGATCATGCATTCACTTTGGTGCAAACAATAAAAGGCGTGGCTACCGAAGACTCATCTTTAAACACAAATTTTGGTGAAAGCATAGCCATGAGTAAAGACGGAACAACATTAATAATAGGGGCTCCAGGTTATGATGACTCCAGTGCCCAAGACAGTGGTGCAGTATATTATTACAAATGGAACGCAGACGGTTCTACAAATACCTATACCTTACAGCAAACTATAACGGCGCCTGACAAACAAACCAAGTGTAATTTTGGTTCAACATTAGATATCACCGATGGCGGCACACGTATTGTAATTGGTGCTGAAAATTTAAGTAGTGACAGAGAAATGAAAATTGATGCAGGTGAAACAACATTCGACTTGCAAGATACAACTTTTGTGGATCAAAATCCCGGATCGGGAGGTGCCTACACTGCCACAATGTACAACACTAAATTTATCATTGATCAACGGCTACACTCGGATGAAGTGTCTGCAGGAGATGATTTTGGACGAGGTGTATGTATTATTGACAATGTAGTGTTAGTTGGTGCACCGGAAGATGACGGCAACGTAGACGTATCAGACGGTAGCAGTAAAATCTCAAACGACGGAACAGTGCATATATTCGATCTTACCAAGGCAAATGAGTTTGCTTGGAAAAATATTACAACCGAAGACAGTTTTATGGACACAGAAAAACTTGGACAGGTGTTTGAATTCAACAAAGGATCGAAACAGATAAAAGACTATTATGATTTGTATGATCCTGTAAAGGGTAGGATACTAGGTGCGGCAGACAGAGAAATCAATATTAAGACGCAGTGGGATCCGGCTAGGTATAATTTTGGACCTGACAGCACATCTAAGACACCATGGGGTGCTGAACACCTTGGTGAGGTATGGTGGGATCTTTCGAAAGTCAAATGGCTATGGTATGAACAAGGATCTCAAGAATACAAAACAAATCATTGGGGACAAATTTTTCCAGGGTCAAGCATTGATGTGTATGAATGGATCGAATCCACTTTGTTACCAAGTGAATATGCTACACAAGGAGATGGTACCCCATTATACGCTGACGATTCAAGATACACTGTTGTGCAAAAATACAATTCTCAGCTAGATTCGTTAGTTGACATTTATTACTATTGGGTAAAAGATAAAACTTCATTGCCGGCCAACAGCACGGTTGTAAGAAAAAATACTGTGTCAACTGTTGCAAATTTGATTCGTAATCCTTTGAATTCTGGCTTCAAATTTTATGCTGTGACAGATACAAATAAATTTTTACTGTTCAACACTCTAGACTTAGAAAGTGACAACATTGTCTTGAATGTTGACATCAGAACAAATTCATTCGAAGGTGATTCTCACTCTGTTTGGAAATTAGCTAGAGAAGGTGACGCAAGTTATCGTCCGGGCACACAGATTGAACAACGTTGGTGGGACTCTCTTATAGGCAAGAACGAATCGGGAGATGTGGTTCCTGATCCGAATTTGTCAGTTAATGAAAAATACGGAAACCAGACAAGACCTAGACAATCATGGTACCTAAATAGATTCAATGCATTAAAGGAAATTATTGATTATGCAAACAGTGTATTGTTGAAAAATCAAATGGTAGGGCAATTTAAGGAAACAAACTTGGATAGTGCCGAGCCAGAACCAACCGCAACTAGTTTGGAGTGGGACGCATCTGTTGACACATACGCAGAGTTGACATATATCAACACTGCTGATCTATCTGGATCGGTAAAATATCTTGTGAAAGCAGACGAGACTGCAAATGGTTTTTGGGCAATTTACACGTGGGACGGAACAGAATTTACTAGGACAAAAATTCAAAGTTACAACACATCTAAATATTGGCAGTACGTTGACTGGTACGAGCAGGATGGAACAATGACACATGATGAGAATACCCCTATCGACAAGCAAGTTTCATTTGAATACGAACTTGACACTTTGGATCTGGCAGTCGGAAAACATGTTAAGGTAACCAATGCTGACACAGGTGGTTGGAAATTGTTCATGAAGACTGCAGATGGCTATGAAAATGTGGGAACCGAAAATGGCACTATAAGATTATCTACAAAACTTTATGATTATTCTCAGGACGCTTCAGGTTTTGCGGGATCTGACAACTTCGATGACAACTTTTTTGATCAAGAGCCAACAACAGAAACAAGAAAAATTTTGACAGCTCTGAGAGATGACTTGTTCATAGATGAACTTGCTGTTGAGTACAACACTTTGTTTTTCACAGGATTAAGAAAAGTATTATCAGAACAGACGTATGTCGACTGGATGTTTAAAACATCATTTATTAATGCAACTAATCTTGTTAGAAGATTAGATCAACGTAAAACATATACTACAGGCAAAGATGAATGGATAGAAGAATACATAAATGAGGTAAAACCTTTCCATACTAAGTTACGCGAATACAAATTAGGATATCAAGGAACAGATACTGAAGATGGAATGTTTACAGATTTTGATAATCCTTGTTTCTATGATACGGCCAGTGGCAAGATTAGACCTTTAAATGTCACTGCTGACACAAGTAAATTAACAGAATACCCATGGCAAATGTGGAATGATTTCCATAAAAAACACATCAAGTCTATATCAGTCACATCGGGTGGTGCGGGATATACAACAGCGCCAACAATTACATTCACCGGTGGTGGTGGATCCGGAGCAACTGCCACTGCAATAGTAAAAGACGGCAAGGTAACACAAATAAAAGTCGTTAAGGTTGGTAAGGACTACACAACCACACCGACGGTGGTGATTACTGGTGGTACAAGCAGTGGAGCAAATCCAAGCACGGTAGCCACTGCGACAGCAAATTTAGACAATGACTTGGTGAGAGATATAGATGTCACCATGAAGTTTGATAGAATAAAATCTACTCACGATGTTGTTGATTGGGAGGCCAACACATCTTACGCATATGGCCAACTGATACGGCACAACAACCTGTTATATAGGGCAACGGATCATTTCACATCCACAACAAAATTCAAAGACACAGAAGGTAACGTGATCAAAGTTTATGGAGACGAAACAGGACTGACGGCGTCCGACAGAACAGCAGGATTTTATGCACCAACCAGCGGCATGCCTGGTAACGAACTATCGCAACTGATGTCGGGTATAGACTACGGTGGTACAATGGTGACGGGATTATTATTTTCTCAAGAAGGTGGTTGGGACAAAGCAGGGTGGTATGATTTTCCTTGGGACAACTATGGTACTTCCAATATTGTGTCATTTAGAGGTGATGGTTCAACAACACAATTTACATTTAGCTCCGCACCGGATAGCACCAAAGTCTATCAGGCCTACACCACTGCTGACCAGACACGAACAAAAGTCACTTTGGAAGTAGATGGAAACACAGTTGATAATGTCAGAGGTGATGGATCAACAACCACATTTACTTTGAGTTCTGCTCCTGCAGATGGCACTTTGGTAGAATTTATTCCTTTTGATGAGGATGGTGTGCTTACACCGACAGATGATAGGACTTTGGATACAATTGTAAAAGGTGGATTGTTTAATACTGCATTAGGATTTGCACCTAGCGATATTATCACAGATGGTGACGAATTTGTGTCACCTGAAACAAGTTACGCACCCGAAGAGGCAGTGCCTGGCCAGTTATTTGATACTTGTGATATTAAAGTATACACCTCTCCGGAATCAGGAGTTCCATTTATAACCGAAAACATATATAGAGTCGATTCAAGCACAACAACTTTCAGCATAGGAGACTTTCCTGGAACACTTGGTTCAGTTTCAGTGTCCGTTGATGGTGCAACCAAAAAATTAACAACTGATTACACAGTTGATGTTGCTAATAAAACCATAACATTTAACACAGCACCGGTCAATAATTCACTTGTTGCAATTAAAACTTTTGCAATTAGCGGATCAAATTTTAGAGTCTTAGATACTTTTACGGGAGATGGCTCAACAGTTCAATACACGACTGCAACCAGAGATGATTTCCAAGGTGATTCAACTGACAGTCAGATATTTGTGACAATCGACGGAGTGCCAACCACTGCATTCACAAGCACTAGTTCAAATAAAAGAATAGTTGTAACATTTAGTTCGGCACCGGATCCAAATTCTTTTGTTCAAATTGCTGGATTCAATCAAGCTTCTAGCACACGGGCATTTGCTTCGATAAGGAACGAGGCCATAACATTTGATGGTTCAACAACAAGATACACAATGACTCATCCGCCAGGAGCCATAGGTCCATTTGCAGGCCTAACCATAATCGAGGTTAATGGCAAGGTGTTACGTGGACCGGATATTAGTTATTATCTAGGAGACGGAAGCACATATACATATGGTGTCACAACCGGAATGGGAGATGATTCGACAATAGACCCTTCTAAGACTATTACTAGTGCAACACAGGTAGCGGTTTTTGTTAATGGCACACAAAAAATATTAAGCACAGATTATAACGTTGACGTTACAAATCAAAATATTGAGTTCACAGCAGGTGCCGTGCCATCCGCCACCGATGTGATAGCAATTGAAACATACGTGAATCATCATTACAGAGTGGAAGGCACAGACTTTATTTTGCAAACATCTCAAATATCAACAGACGGTTATACCCTAAATGAAGATGATGTCATGAATGTTACGACTTTTAACAATGCACTGGGAATGAAACTAAGAAGAGAAGTAATGGAAGGAAGACCAAATGGCGAATTCTTCTTAAGGTTCGATCCTCTCAATGCCACATACATGTACGTGTGGTTGAACGGTACGCAACTCATACAATCAGCTGACTTCACATTGTCAGGAAGCAAGATCACAATTCACGGCAGGACAATAACACAGAGTGATAGACTAGATGTGATGTATTTTGCTTTGGAGCAGGCAGTAGGCGCAACTGGATTTAGGATTTTCAAAGATATGTTGAATAGAACATTCTACAAACGTATAAGCAAGAACGCAACAACAGAAATAGCAAATGACGTTGTTGAAGGCTCTAAAGAAATACAAGTCAAAGATGGCACAAAATTATCAGAACCACAGACAATACTTTCGGTTGATGGATCAACTGTACAGACTATCATACCAGGAGTAATCTTTGTGGACAAAGAAAGAATAGAGTACTTTACCAAGTCAGGAGACACACTTGGACAACTAAGACGTGGTACTCTTGGAACAGGAATTAAGGACCATAGTTCAGGTGCGGAAGTGGTAGATGCATCTGGTACTCAAACTATACCTTATGCAGACACAGTACACACCAATACCTTTACCGGTGATGGCAGTACAACAGTGTTTGCACTATCACAAGCGCCAGCCTCTGCTAGTGAGTTAGACATATTCATTGGTGGCCAACGATTAGTCGGCAATCGTAAAGATACAGAACGATTGGAACTTACTAGCGAGGACGGATCTACAATCAACTACTCGGTGGATGGATCGACAACTGCGGTGACTTTAAGCACTGCTCCAGCATCCGGGACGCAAATTAAAATACTACATAAGAAAGGACAGGTGTGGTACACTGGCCAAGATGGTAATCCTTCAAATGGTAAAGGCTTACAGGCAAGTACAACGCAACAGGCTCGTTTCATAGCAGATGAACCAACAAATGCACCTGAATAAATACACTAGGATGACTGAAGAAAATAAGCAAACAGAACAAAAAGAAGAGAGCAAAAAGCCTCAAGATCATTCCGGAGTAATGATGGAAGGACACATCAAAATCTGGGATCCCGAATCTGGTGAAGTGTTGGTGGACAAAAGAAATGCAATCCACTATGAAAACATGTCACAGGCTTTGGCTAATTCATTAGCAAATAAATCAACAGGTTTTATACACGAAATGGCATTTGGAAACGGTGGCACATCAGTCGATCCAACAGGTATAATCACATACCTAACACCAAACTCCACTGGTTCAAACGCCACTCTGTACAATCAAACTTTTTACAAAGTCATAGATGACAATTCAACCACAAACAAAGACACAACAAGAAACAAAATGGAAGTCAGGCATACAGCAGGTAACAAATTTACTGACATAGTTTGTACATGTACATTAGATTACGGAGAACCTACGGGCCAATCTGCTTTTGACAACACAACCAATTTTAACGGTGATTTTGTTTTTGATGAATTAGGATTGAAGAGTTGGGAAGGCACAGAAAACGGCTCAACAAACAAGTTGTTGACCCATGTGATATTCCACCCAGTACAGAAGTCTCTGAACAGATTAATACAGATTGATTACACACTTCGAATACAAAGTTTAACAACATTTACTGAAACAAGTTCCACTGCATTGACAACTTCAAACACAGTTAGCGGAACAACATCAGGAAGTAACACAGGATATTAATAGATGGCGTACACCGTAAACAAAACAAATAGTTCGGCAACACCAAGTTCATACACTGTCAGCGATGGAGTGTTAAACACGCAAACTGATTTAAGTTTTATCGGCAAAGGTTACGCAGGCTATGGAGAAATTATTGCTGAGAATTTTTTAGCTTTACTTGAAAATTTTAGTAATCCTTCAGCACCGAGCAAACCAATATCGGGACAGCTTTGGTATGACACTACAAATAGCATCCTGAAAATTTACAACGGTAGCAATTTTGTGCCAGCTGGAGCAAATGCTCCTTATCAATCTTCAGCTCCTAATACTTTGGTTGCTGGTGACATGTGGATTGATTCAGACACAAAGCAATTGTATTTTTATGATGGCGCCACTTCGGTGTTAGTTGGTCCGCCAAGCTCAACTGGTACGACAAACGGTTTTGCTTTTGACACAATTCTTGATTCTGCTGATGCTTCACAAGTAATAACAAGCATATTCAATGACGGCAACCGAATTGCAATTATATCTGAAGATGAATTTACACCAAAAACTGCTATTACCGGTTTTGCCACAATCAAGAAAGGTATTACTCTAAGTACAGATATATCAGATGTGAAATTTCAAGGCACTGCCACAGACTCCGATAAATTAGGTGGAGTGACTGCGGCCAATTATCTGAGATCTAATGCAAATGATACAACATCTGGTGTGATTACAGTTGCCAATGACGGAGGAGTTGTTGTTGGTGCAGATAGTGACCTTGCACTTACAGTTGACAGCACTGGAGCTATTATTTCAAATGTTACCTCAGACACAGACATCACATTCAAAGTAAACGATGGTGGAGTCACCACAACAGTGATGACAATAGATGGATCATCGTCGAGAGTTGGAATAGGAACACTCACGCCTACCACAAAGTTAGATGTATCAGGTACAATCAACGCAACAGCATTTACCGGGCCAATTACAGGAGATGTTATAGGAGATGTCACAGGTGATGTGACAGGAAATTTAACAGGAAATATAACAAGTTCAGGCACCAGCACAATGGGTGCAACGACTTTTAGTGGCACGATTACTTCGCAAAGCATACAGGGTGACACAGGTAGCACATATAATTTGGGTGCATCAGGAACCACATATGCTGGAGCATTCATTGACACAGCCACTTTAACAACAATGACGACTGCAGGAATACAAATTAGTGCGAACAACATTTCAGGAAGAAGATCAAATGACGACATAAACATCACACCTTCAGGCACAGGCGCAGTTGTGGCCGGGGCAATCAGACTTTCTGGGTCAAGTATTAGTTCGGATGATTCAACAGGCGTTACAATCAGTGATGAATTGAGAGTTACAAACATAGCATCTCCGGACTCGGCACAGGTTACGGTCAATGATGGATTGACAATTAATGGTGCGGTTGTGATGATGAGTAGTCTACCAACAAGTGATCCGAGCAATGCTGGACAATTGTATAACGATTCAGGCACATTAAAGATAAGTGCAGGGTAATAGGGAGTAAAAACAAATGGCGTACACAATAAACAAAACAGACGGAACAGTAGTTGCCACGATAGCTGACGGAACTATAGATACATCCACTAGTTTAACATTGTTTGGACAAAACTATTCAGGTTTTGGAGAATTACTTAACGAAAACTTAATCAAACTCTTAGAAAATTCATCCAGCACATCTAGTCCAACATCACCCTTGAAAGGTGAATTATGGTTTGACAACAACACTGGCCAATTGAAAGTGTACAATGGAACGCAATTTGAGCCAACAGGTGGTGCCCAATCAAGTGCGACCAAGCCTTCGAATCCTTCAATTGGAGATCTATGGCTGGATTCAACAAACGACCAAGTGTTTGTTTACACAGGAGATTCACGCACACACCAAATCAATGACGAATGGGAACTTTTAGGTCCTGCATTCACTGCCAGTCAAACACAATCAGGTTTTGTTATTGAAACAATTGCTAGTTCAGGTGGTGACAAAGTGGTTGCATCAATGTACGCAGGTACTACTAGGGTGGCCATCTTATCAAAAGAAACATTTACTCCTTCTGCATCACAGACAGGATTTGCTACAATAAAAGCAGGAATAACTTTGAATTCTACGTTGAGTGCAGTGTTCGAAGGAACTACAACTTCAGCATCCTCAATAGACGTATCCAGTACGAGTAACACTTCTGCTACAATTATTGCTGGTGGTAACTTCCTTAGAGCAGATGTGGCCGATACCACAGTTGGTGCATTAACAGTCGACAACGACACAGGAGTGATTATAGGTGATGCACAAGAGTTGACCATTTCAGTATCAAGCAACAACGTAACACTAGCCCAAACATCTGAGGACAAAGATTTCACAATTTCAACCAATACAGGCGGAACACAAACAAACAGATTAGCAATCACTGGTGCCTCAGGCGCCATGGCAATAACGGGTGATGTAACAATCACTGGTAACCTAAACATTTCAGGTGAGTACAATGCTACATCATCGGCAATTTCCACATATGATGACGCATTCATAAAAGTTAACAATGGCAATTCTGAAGTGGACGCTGGTTTGATTGTTGAGACCTCTGACACAGATGACGCAAGATTATTTTACGAAGTTGGAACTAACAGATGGATGGCCGGAGAGAATCAAAACTATTCACAGATAATCACTGACGCGATAGCCACTACAAACGGTGCCACAAGCCAAGGTTCAGTGTTGAAAACAGATTCATCTGGAACTGTGACAGTTGCAGGAGTTACACTATCAGCAGTTGGAACAATATCAGAAGGTGACACATCGAATGCGGCAGTGCCTACAATTGGTGCTGTTGTAACATTTGGAGACTTATGGGGTGGTTCAGCAAAAACAGTTTCAACGGCACAACCTACATCCGGTGATGGTGACAACGGAGACTTTTGGTTTGTAAGGGAGGCATAATCCCATGACCACTATAACTAAAACTTTCACATATTCAGGACAATTCCAAACAGCAGAAGTTCCAGCTGGCACTACATTATTGACCGTCCATTTATGGGGAGGAGGCGGAGGTGCAGGCGGCCCTGATTCTGCTGGAGATGGAGGGGACGGTGCCGCGGGGCATCATGTTACGGCCGCTGATATAGATATGACATCATTTGCTGGCACAAAATTCATTGGTGTGGCCGTGGGCGGCGGTGGTGAAGCTGGTGGAATGGGAAACGAATCGCCAGGTGGAAGAAATGGACAAAGTTTAACAGGTTATTCAGGTGGAACAGGTGGCACATCAGGTAGCGCCGGAGTTTCAGGATCTGGAGGAGGAGGTGGCGGAGCAACCACAGTGACAATTTTTGCAACAGGTGAAGCCGCGGACAATACCGTAATAGCCATAGCCGGCGGCGGTGGCGGTGGCGGAGGAACTGGAGAGTCATCAAGAGGTGGTGTAGGAGTCAACACAAACACAGCAACAGCAAGATCACCAGGAACACTAGGAGAGAACGGTGCAGGACATTCTGGAGATGGTGGTGCAGGTGGTGCCGGTGGTGGTGGTAAAGACGGAGGCACAGGAGGATCAGGTGCAACAGGTGACGCAGGTGGGTTTGGCGGCAAGTCAGGATCAAACACAGTGCCAAGCGGCGGATCAGCAGATGACGGAACAAATGCAACTCCGGGAGGCACATCAAATAGTTTTTATGCAACAGGAATCGCAACAGGTGGCAAAAGAGGTGCCGCTGGTGGAGGCGGAAAAGCAGTATTGATTTTCACTATTCCGTCTGCAGTCAATTACAAGGTTGCTGGTGCATGGAAAAATATAGATGACATTAATTTCAAGGTGTCTGGTGTATGGAAAAAAATTACACAGGGTTATTACAAAGTCAGTGGTGTATGGAAAGCCATATTCACCGGTGATATCATTTTTACAGGAAATTCGGCCGCTTTTGGCAACAACAGTGGAGGGTTAACATCAGGCACAGAAGGATCAGGAGGGCTACCAACCCCGGCCACAATACCATCTGACTCTGGAGACGGTGACAATAGATTTATTTTGCCAAGGCGAAAAATATATTGGCGTCCCAATCCACATACAGCGTCTGGAACCAGTCAGGCCGACGAAGACACAGGGGTCAGTAAGGGCAAGGGAGTAGTCTGCACGATGATGAACAACACATATGGATTTGGTAGCTTCAGGAATAAAATTTGGCACAAATTTTGGCAAGACGAAACATTTCCTAATGGTTACAATCCGATATATGAAAAAGGATACCATATCATATTCAAACCGTTGGTCCGCATAGCTGAAGGCAACAGGTTTGGATCTTCGATTGTGAGGAAAATTTTGGAACACATGGGCAGACACGTAACTGCGGATATGTGGTATGTAATGAAAGGCAAAAAACGTGACACACTAGGCAGAATTTACAGGGCAATATTTGAGCCTATTTGCTACTGTTTGGGAAAAATACATGAGAAGTTATCAACAACAAAGGCGAATAAATAAGCATAAGGAGTAACCTATTATGACAACAAAACAGGATGTGGCAGATTACATAAATCATAAAGACACCTACAAGGAGCTGACTTCGGCAGAACTTGCACACATGCAGGAAAGGATCGATCCTTATCTTGCCGATATTTTAATTAAGTTTGTGGGAGATGTCAGTTGGTTGGTTGAAATCAGAGATAACATGTCAAGAGAGGTAACAAACAGAAAATTCTAAGGCATGGCGTATAAAATAAACAACACATTTGGCACACTGCTTGTGACGTTGGCTGACGGCACGATCGACACAGCAACAACAGACCTTACGCTGATAGGTAAAGGTTACGCGGGTTTTGGAGAAAAACTTAACGAAAACTTAATTAAATTACTGGAAAATTTCAATAACACATCAGCACCTTCCAACAAGATACAGGGCCAGCTATGGTATGACAAAACAAACAATCAGTTAAATGTTTACACAGGGACAAAATTTAAGCCTGCAGGCGGGCCAACACCATCTACCACACAACCAACCAATGCTGTATTAGGCGATGAATGGTTTGATACTACTAACAAACAATATTACATTTATGATGGATCAGCATGGACTTTGATTGGTCCAACAACAGTTGCAGGTTCTGGTGTAACACAGGTCATTCCTGACACGGTCCAGGACAATACAGGTGTCAATAGATCAATTCTTAAATTGGTTGCCAACGATGCAGTGGTGGGAGTGGTATCTAACCTAGCGTTCACACCAAGTTCTTCGGAAACAGCGGCGGCGGCTTTGATCACAGCAGGCTTCTCAACTGTTGCACAGGGTATACAACTTTCATCAACAGTAACATCAGCCAAATTCAGAGGGACAGCAACAGACTCGGACGCTCTTGGTGGAGTTACAGCGGCTAATTTTTTAAGATCAAATGCAAATGATACATCCACTGGTACACTTGGACTATTAGTTGACGGAACAACCTTAACATTAGGCGCAGGATCTGACATCACTTTCACAATGGCAAGTGATAATCTGACCATAGCACAGACCACACAGGACAAAGACATAGTATTCACGGTCAACGACGGTGGTGACACAGTGACTTTGATGACTCTTGACGGAGACACAGGTAGATTGGAACTTCCATCAGTTGGAGATCTAAGAGTAAAAGGAAACTTGACCGTTGACGGTGAGCAGGTTATTAACAACACAACCACATTATCTGTGGAGGATAACATAATAGAATTAAACAGGAACGTGTCATCCAACAGCGGCATGCCTAACTTTACTGGACTGAAAGTCAACAGAGGTGAAACATCCTCTGCGACAGAACAGGATCTATACTGGGTATGGGATGAAACATTCGCAGATGACGGCACAACCATATTTGGAAACGCAGGCGGAGCCTGGACAGCATTTAAATCTGGTGGCGGAGATGAATTATCGGCCGCAACACTGGTTGATATCAGAGCAAATATTGTTCATGCAACATCAACATCGGCGCAATATGCGGATTTGGCAGAAAGATACGCTTCGGACATGTCATTGGAGCCAGGTGATGTGGTCATACTTGGAGGAAACGAGGAAGTAACAAAATGTATCAAAGAATTAGACAACGCAGTGTTTGGAGTTGTGTCTGATTCACCTGCATTCTTGATGAACGCACAGGCGGGCAACAACGAATCACACCCTATGATAGCATTGAAAGGGCGTGTTTTTGTGAAGATTACAGGCCCAGGCAAGGCAGGAGATAGAATTGTTTCGGCAGGAAACGGTGATGCACGGGTGGCCAGCATGGATGAATGCACACACTTTAATGTATTGGGCCGGCTACTCAATGATAAATACTCAGATAACACAGCATTGATAGAATGCGTAATTGGAGTAAAATAGTATGGCATATGCGGCAGGTGATACAATAACAGCGGCGCAATACAATATTTTTGTAAACAACAGTTCGGCACCTTTTGGTTACAATCACTTTGCAGGAACTGGATCTGGAGAATACGGTCTAGGTCAAACGCACATTGCCACAGTGGACGACGGTAACGACAGTGCAACACTTATAACAGCATCACAGTTCAATACACTTTTGACCGGAATCGACACTATTGCCAATCACACCAATGACACAATGACTGCAAGAACTTCGGTAGCGGCAGGTGACACAATCGCAATTAAGTCTAACCTAGAGGCAGACCTTGCAACATTGGCGGCTTCTGTAGCAGGAGGATGCACGTCGGCAACAGCATTAACAACTTCATCAGCTCTACAGACAGTAACATCATCAGCGGAAGGTTGGAACGCAACAGCCACACAAGAAGTTTCAATTACTTTTGCCAGTGCAGATGCCATGAGACATTTTTTCAACGCTGGTGGCAAAGTTAGAATCACGCAAGGAACTTCTCAAACTAGCACGAGTCCAAAAGATCAGTCATATATTGATCTCGGGACTGCAATCGGAAACTTAGACATAGGATCACAGGCAACTACTAGATCAGGATCAGGAGAGACTCTTACTACAAACGGTCTCGCAAACGGATTCCATGACCTGGGAACAGGATACACAACTTTGCTTAAACTGACATCGGACAACTCGGATTACACAAGTAACACGGTAGAGATATCAGCCAAATTAAATGCATCGGTAGGATCATCCACCGTGATGACTGTAAAAGTGTTAGCGACAGACGGTGCAAATGACGATCAGTATACATCTCCTAACACTGAATCTCCAACAGTACCAGCAGATATCAAAGACACACCAAAGATTGTGACTACTCTAAAAACTCTTAACCCTAACGACACAGAAGGTCTTGCTTCTACAATAGCACCAAGTGCCACTGCAACTGTAAGTAACGACACAGCAGACTAATAATTTTTACCGGTTGAAAAACAGCCATAATTATTGTATAATTGTGGTATGGACATTGGCGAACTAAAAAAACAATCAGATCTTTCTTACGATGTTGCAATTGCAAAACGCAATGCTATCGAGAAAGCAAACACACGGCAGATTATTGTTTACAACGAACATATCTTTCGTGCAGATCCACAAACTATCTGTTTGGTAAAAACTTTGAAAGAAGATCATGACACTTTTTTCATGTTGGACACAAACAGCAATCCTGTTGAAATAAAAGATCCGCAAGATTTTTTATCAAAATTAATACAAAGAAATCAAGAAAGCCTCAGTTCATACCATCAGATGTACAAAACATTTGAACGGAAAGATGACTAGTGACCAAAGGCATATTATTATTTTGTTTTGACACAGAACACACACAATATCATAAAATATTGGAGAAGTGTGTTGAACTTATCAGGAAAAACCTAAAATTAGAAATCACGGTAGTAACAAATTTTGTAACGTACAAAAATTTGAGGCCGTTAGGATTCATCAATTACAAATTTATCGAGCCAGAATTAGGCAACAAAAAATTAGGCAAAGCATGGAACAATGTCGACAGACATATGGCATATGAACTATCTCCCTATGATACAACATTGGTGATGGACATAGATTATTTTTGCTATACCGATAATTTGCTTCAATTCATGGATACCACTTACGATTTTCTTATACCAACCGAAGCACATGACCTAACACAACGCAATACTTTTCATCAAAGAGTGTGGTCCATGATACCAATGGTATGGGCAACAGTGTTTATTTTTCGTAAAACAACGAAAGCAAAGAGAATTTTTGACATGATAAAATATGTCAAAAAATATTATCATTATTTCAATGAAATGTACAGAATTTATTCAAAAAATTTCCGCAACGATTATGTGTTTGCAATCGCATTACAGCAACTAAATGGATTTGTTGATTACAACACATTCCCTTTCGCATTATCAACACTGCCACCTGATTGCAAAGTTTTAAAAATATCAGACGAGGGAATAGCATGGCGGTACCAAGATAAAATCGACTGGATCAAAAATCAAGATGTGCATATCTTGAATAAGGAGATTGCGAATGTCTAAAGGATTTTTATGGTTCGCACAGAACAACGACAAAACTGATTATGTAGAATTGTCCATAAAACTTGCCAACAGCATTAAAAGATTCAACAAACAAAATCATGTGTGTGTGATCACAGATGCAAAAAGTAAGTTCGAAAACAAAGCGATTGATATGGTCAAAGTGTTAAAACAAGACGATAGTGCTGAACATAAAACCAAATGGGCAAATGAATGGAAAGCGTTTGACATGACCCCTTTTACGCACACAATAAAGCTAGAAGCCGACATGCTCTGGACAACAAACACCGACTGGTGGTGGTATCACTTATGGCAAAACGATCTTGTTTTCAGTGTTGATTGCAAAAATTATAGAGATCAAACAATAAAAGACACTACATATCGACAAATTTTCATAAAGAATCAGTTGCCAAACATTTATAATGGCCTGATGTATTTCCGTAAATCAAAACAAGCACAAAAGTTTTTCAAATTTGCGAAATACATTACTGATAATTGGACAAAAGTGAAAACAACAATGTTGATTAATTGTCATGACAAATATCCAAGCACCGATGTTGTGTTTGCATTAGCATATCGTATGCTAGATCCCACAAATACAAAATTGATCGATTATGAGTGGTTTAAATTTATACATCACAAACCAGCAATACACAACTTGACCAATGTCAGAGATCATAACCAGTATCTATATCCTAATAAAACAGGTGATGCAGTTTATCTGGGTGAAAGACGCCTATCTCGTGTATGGCATTATTTTGATAAGGAGTTGAATGTCCGAACTACTTAAACCTATGGCTCCACGAAAACCAAAAGTACACACGGTCTGTATTGCAGGTAAAAATGTGGTTGTGACTCTAGCCAAAAAATTAGAAGTTTTAAAGCATGGCGAGGAAGCATATCACTGGATATCCGTAACAGAATTTGCACTGAAGCCACCACCAAAACCAAAAACTGAATATTCGGTATTGCAAAAAGCAAAAAAAGGTTATGCTTTCGAGCAGGATGACATACACTGGCCGAACAAGATAATTGAAGGAGGGGAGACATGGCTGATAGAAAAAGAGTAAACGATTTAGACTTTGTGTATATCAGTTACCACGAGCCAAACAAGGAAGAAAACTGGGCTGACCTTAAAAATAAGGTGCCATGGGCAAAGCGTGTGGACGGAGTCAAGGGGTTCGATTCTGCACACAAGGCGGCCGCCGAAAAGGCCGAAACAGATTTTTTTATATCCGTGGACGGTGACAATGTCATCGACGAAGGTTTTTTGCTAGAGACACTTGATTTTGAAAAGACCAACAAGAATGCGGTTCATCGTTGGCGAGCTAGGAACAATATAAATGGCCTTGTGTACGGTAATGGTGGACTTGTGGGGTGGCCAAAGGAGACCTGCCTCAAGATGCAAACACACGAAAATGCAAATACAGATGAGAACCAGATGGATTTCTGTTGGGGAGTGCCACATGAGAATTTGCACAACTGTTATTCAACAACGGTGATCAATGCCACACCACAGCAGGCTTTTATAGCCGGATACCGAGAAGGTGTGAAGATGAGCACTGAAAAAGGAAAGCCGATCACAGCAAAAAATTACAACAGATCAATTGTGAGAAACAATCTAAATATTTTGAGTACATGGTGCACGATTGGTGCAGACATTAACAACGGAAAATATGCCATGCTGGGTGCAAGGATGGGTTGTTTCTATACAGTCATAGAACCAAACAATGAGTTTTTCAAGATAAGAGATCTAACAGAACTAGAAAAATATTTTGCTGAGTTGGCAGTTGAGAACGGAAATATCGATGAGGAATTAGAGCTGTTTGGCAACAGTCTAAGGCAACAATTGGACATACCAATAGCAGAGTATGATGCAGAGGACAGCAGGTTCTATAGGTTCATCATGCCACAACACAGGAACAAAGGAGTGCAAGACCGTGAGTACAAGTGATTACAAATCCGATGCCATGGTGGCACAGAAGAAACTGGAGGAGATTTCTCCAACAATGTGTCTGGCAAAATGGAATCAAGTCAGCCTACACCTGCCGACCGGCCTCACCAACAGTTGCTATCACCCGCCACTACACAAAATTGATGCCGAGGCAATAAAAAACAATCCGTCGGCCCTGCACAACACGGTAGAAAAGCTAGATCAGAGATTTAAGATGCTACAAGGAGAACGGCCGGAAGGTTGTTCTTACTGCTGGAAGCTAGAGGACACAGGCGAAATGTCGGACAGGCACTATCGTTCCGGTGAGCCCTGGGCGATGCAGGACTTCGAGCAGATCAAACAGAATCCAATGACCACAAGTTGGACCCCTAGGTACGTGGAAGTAAACTTCAACCACGCTTGTAACTTCAAGTGTAGTTACTGTTCGCCACAGTTTTCCACTACCTGGGGTAAAGAGACGGAGCGTTACGGGGAGTTTCCAACCACACCTCCTCATAATGCTCCTGAACACTTCCAGGGACGCAACAGGCCAATACCGGCCAGGGAGGACAATCCCTACGTTACAGCGTTCTGGAAATGGTGGCCAACGCTATATAAAAATCTCAAGCACTTCCGCATGACCGGAGGAGAGCCCATGATGGACAAAAACACATACAAGGTGTTCCAATACATAATCGATCATCCCAAGGACGATCTACATCTGAACATAACCAGCAACATGTGTCCACCGGACGAAAAATTGAAACGGAAATATTTCAACATGCTCCAGACAATATGCCTGCAAGAGAAGGTTGAACATGTGATGCAGTTTGTCAGCGTGGATTCTTTTGGCAAACAGGCAGAGTACATTCGGCACGGACTGGATTTTAACCGCATGATGGACAACGTTGAAGAATTTCTGTACAGAATACCGCATCGCAACTCAGTGACGTTTATCATTACATACAATAACCTAAGTGTCACCGGGCTTGATAAAATGTTGGCAAAAATTTTGGAACTACGCAAGACATATTCCAAAGACTACCAGCGTGTATGGTTCGATATACCACTGCTAAGGCAACCTGCCTGGCAACAGATCACACTATTGCCCTCGGCATATCGTGAGATCCATGAGGCGAATATCGAATACATGAGGGCCAATTCTGGGGAAGACAAAGGACTACACATATTCAAGGACTTTGAGATCCAAAAAATGCTACGCAATCTCGCTTACTGGAAAAAAAACGCAGACGCAAGTACGCAAAATAAAAAGAATTTTTACGCATTCTTTTCGGAACACGATCGCAGACGTGGCACAAACTTTGAAAACACATTTCCAGAGATGCTTGAATTTTGGATGGAGTGTAAAAATGCCTAAGTGTACTGTTGCCCATGGTTGTAGTTTTACAAGATACAAATGGCCATGCTGGCCCAAATACGTTCCATGGTTCAACGGTGGAATAACAATGATGAACAAAGGCAGATCTGCATCAGGAAACGAAACAATATCACGTGGTGCTATCAATAGTGCTTTGAAGCACAAACAGATACAACATATGTATATCATGTGGTCAGGCACTGACAGATATGAAGTGATAACCAAGGAAGAAGGACCGGATGATAGAGGAGAAATGACATATCGTGTATGGGATAAAGATTTCAATTGGAGTGTGTATTATGGCGGACATCGTGACAAAGATAAAAATGAATATTTTCGTAGATATTTTTGGGACGAAGAACACCAATACTATAGAACGTTAGAACACATACTTAGGACACAAATGTTTTTGAACAAGAAGAATATACCATATACCATGATGGTGTTCAGGAAAAATGTATTGAAAGAAAATTTTTATAGTGATAGTGAACGTGCATTGTTTAATGAAATTGATTGGACAAAATTTTTATTTTATAAGGATAAAGGAGGGCTATGGGAGTTTGGTAAAGATAATTATAGCGAATATTACAAGTTGGGGGAATCACATCCGCCACCCATTGCACACTATCATTGGGTCAAAGATATTATGTTTAAGAGTGATGTAATCTGCCCACAAGATGAATACAAAAAAATAAAAAATTATTTACAAGGTTATGATGGAAGATCTGGAATTTAAAAAACAAAAGTTAGATACAAAGTCAGCGAGTTTTTGTGCGGCAAAATGGTACAACGCAACAATATGGCTTGGCAGTGGTATGACCACAAGTTGCCACCATCCGTTACCGCATAAAATAGATCTTCATGAGATCAAAAAAAATCCAAGTGCAATACATAATACACGGCAAAAAAAAGAACAACGCAGGCAGATGCAGTGTGGCGAAAGACCAGCAGGTTGTGAATACTGCTGGAAGATAGAAGACATAGGAAGAGATGCAATAAGTGACAGAGTTTATAAATCTAAAATATATACAGACAAAGAATTGAATGATGCATACAAATCTGATCATCAAAAAGACTTTAATCTAAGGACTTTGGAAATTGCTTTCGATAGGGTGTGCCAGTTTGCGTGTACATATTGTAATCCTGCATTTAGCTCGACGTGGGCGAATAATATTAAAAGACAAGGCCCGTTTAAAGGTCTGACATCTGACGGACGTAACCATTTTACCCACGCACACGATAGTGCCGAACCATACAAAAAAGATGAAACCAATCCTTATGTAGAAGCATTTTACAAATGGTGGGAGTCTGATCTACACAAAACTTTGGATGAACTGCGTATAACAGGTGGAGAACCTATGATGTCACCTAACCTATGGAGATTGCTGGATTGGATTGAAACACAAGGTGATAAAATAAAGCCGGGAATGAGAATTGCAATAAATTCAAACCTAGGTGCAAAACCGGAAATTATCAATAGATTTAAAAATAAATTAAAAGATTTTCAACATTTTCATTTATACACTAGTTGTGAAGCAGTTGGCAGTCAGGCAGAATATATAAGAGATGGTCTAAATTATTCAGACTGGTTTAGTAATGTACTTAACATGATGGCAGACAAAGTTCCATCTGAGATACACAACATGGCCACAGTGAATGCGTTGTGCCTGGAATCGTTGCCAGAATTTTTAGAAAAAATTATTTGGTTTAAGACTGCCAGCGCCATATATGGACCTACAATTAATTACACTTTAAATATCTTGAGATTTCCTAGTTTCCAATCACCACTTGTACTGCCAGATGACTTAAGAAATAAATTTAAAGGTGATTTAGTAAAGTTTTTAAATAAAAACGAAAAGTATTTAGAACAAATGGAAGTCAATCACACGCAAAGGCTTATTGACTATCTGGACGTTGTAAAGACTCCACACGCAGGAGCCGCCGAACAAAGCAAATTGCAAAAAGACTTTAAGGCATTTTACAGTCAATACGACAAAAGAACCGGAAAAGATTTTGAAAAGACTTTTCCAATTATAGGAGAATGGTACCGTGGCATATGATTATGGCGCTAAAGAGCCTGAGAAACTAAAAATAAAAGACATGACTCCTCGGCAAAAGGAGTTGTTGATAGACAGCGACACATTTTGTATGATGCCGTGGCTACACATACATGCCTTTCCAGATGGTAGAGCCTATCCTTGTTGTTTTGCTTTGGACAAATATCCAGTGGGGGATCTAAACAAAAATTCAATGGCCGAAGTTTTCAATAACGAAGACATGAAAGGCATTAGAAAGAATATGTTAGCAAATAAGGCCAGCAAACATTGTACAAAATGCTATGATCAAGAAAAATCAGGCTTTTTTAGTTTACGATTGAGTTCAAATAAACACTTTGGTCACAACATAGGCATGGTTGATAATACTACACCCGATGGCGAATCTGATTTTGTGATCAAGTATTGGGATATAAGATTCAGTAACCTATGCAATCTTGCCTGTAGAAGTTGTGGTACTTGGTTCAGTTCTAACTGGTATGAAGATCATAAAAAACTTACTGGTAGGCCGCCTAATCACGCAAAGATAATGAAAGTTGGACGTAGCAGTGACGATATATGGGAACAAATGCTAGACCAGTTTGAACACGTCGAACAATTTTATTTTGCAGGCGGTGAGCCAATTATAATGGAAGAACACTATAGAATATTAAAAGAATTGGACAAACGTAAGATGTATCATGTGAGACTTATCTACAACACAAATTTTACTCGAACAAAGTATAAGGACATAGATGTGCTAGAGCTTTGGAACAAATTTGATTCAGTATCGATAGGTGCCAGCCTTGATGCTGAGGGAAAGCGTGGAGAATTGATGCGAAAAGGAACAAAATGGGAAGAAATTGTAGCAAATAGAAAAAGAATGTTAAAGGTTTGTCCACAAGTTGACTTCTACATCAGTTCTACGGTTGGACTGATAAACGCCTTACACATTCCAGACTTCCATAGAAATTGGGTAGATCAAGGGTTGCTAAGACCCCAAGACTTCAATTTTAATTTATTGCAGTATCCTTATCCTCAAAGGATAGATCTATTGCCAAACAGTTATAAGCAAAAGGTAAAACAAAAATATGAAAAACATCTAGAATGGTTACGTCCTAAGGATAACCTCACACGTGCCACAAAAGGTTTTGAATCAGGATTGGACTACATGATGCGAAGAGACAATTCAAAGGATATACAACAATTTAAAGATTCAATGCAAAAATTAGATTCAATAAGGGATGAAAATATGCTAGAAGTTTTTCCCGAATTAAAGGAGTTGTATGCCGGATAGATTTCCAACTGCCGAAGAACGTTGGCCAAGGCAAGGCAAGGAAGCTCAGTTGCCTAAACGCATAAAGCCAGTAGAGGGAAACAAAACTTTTTGTATGGCGCCATGGACACATACATATCTTTCACCACAGATGGAAAGACGTTTGTGTTGTTCAAGTAGGGAGGACTCACAGAACTTCAAACAATATATTGATACGCTACCAAGAAATGCAGAAAACAATTTAGCAACTAATGAGATTAATTTACAAACACTAGAACAGCATTGGAATTCAGAATATATGAAAGCTGTTAGAGTAAAACTAATGGCAGGTGAAGAAATTCCACAATGCCAAGTGTGTAATCACAAACTACTTTCGGTGGCAACATATAGAACGCATTTTAACAAACTATATGAGAATCAAATAGATGAAGCTTTTGCAAAAACACGTGATGACGGATCTACAGATATGAAAGTGACAAGTTGGGATTATAGATTTAACAACTTATGTAACTTCAAGTGTAGGATGTGTGGAGACATGTTAAGTTCTAGTTGGGAAGCTGAGAACAGGATGCATGAGCCTGAGATCTACGAAAATGATAGGATTTGGGGAAGATCAGATATAAAGGCTGAAATAGAGAAATTTCACGATCAACACATTGTAAAAGAATTTACGAATGCAATTGAATCTAAAACAATAAAAGAAATCTACTGGTGCGGTGGTGAACCTTTGATGTGGAAAATACATTGGGAGTCAATGAAAAGAATAATTGAACTTGATTATCAAGACCAAGTCAGTATACGATATAATTCAAATATGAGCAGAGTTAATTATTATGGGCAAAATTTATTTGGTGATATCCTAGACAAGTTCAAATATTGGAATATTTTAGCCAGTATTGACGGAGCTGGGGAGGTAGGTGAATATGTTAGGACAGGACTAAAATGGGATGAGTGGTACAAAAATATTCAACATGGTTTGAAATTTGTCAACGCACCAAGAAGACAAATTCGAATTGATCTTACAATGACTTTGCCTGGTATGTTAGGACTTGACGAGATGTTGGACGTAGGCGAATCACTGGGCATTCCTATATTAGCTAAAAGAGTTTTTGGATTCTCACCTGATAATCTATGGTCACCAATGTGTTTACCAAGGCATATCCTTGATAGGCTGGTTGACGAATTCTTACAAAGAAATAAAAAAAGATTGGCAAGACACACATATTTTTACACGGCCTTGCGAGACCTAAAGGAAAAGCCAACCTATGAACAGATGTTTCCTAAAGAATGGCAAGAAGGTCTTAAGCGTGGAAAAAAACGTGTTGAATATCTAGACAAAATTAGAAAGACAGATGTCAAAAATATTTTCAAAAGAGATAAAGAGGTATTGGACTGGTGGAAAAGTATATAAAATCAAACATGTGCCATTTGCCATGGACAAGCATTGAAACAAGGCCCTATGGGGAATATAGGCCATGTTGTGTCTATAACGAAGACATCTTGGATGAAAATGGAAAACCATACACAACCAAACAGCATTCGATTCATACAGTGATGAACAGCAAGGCAATGAAAAAACTAAGACAGCAGTTCCTTGACAACAAAAGGCCAGACGCATGTGACACATGTTGGAAGGTCGAAGATGCCGGGAACGTTTCAAAGCGTCAACACATGTGGCAAAAGTCTCCAATATTGGGACAAATGCACATAGAAAAAAATATAGTTGCTCCGAGATTCATTGATTTAAAATTGGGCAATATATGTAATCTAAAATGTAGAATATGTTCTGTGTTTTCAAGCTCACAGTGGGTGCCCGATATGATCAAACTTGATCCTGATAAAAAAGAAGAATGGAAAAACGCAAACAAGGCAGGCATGTGGCCCCGGGAAAAAAGTATTTTCTTAGGAGAGATAGAAAAATGGTTACCATATGTTAAATTCTTTGAAATCACAGGAGGAGAGCCATTAATGATACAAGAACAATTTGACATACTTCAAAAATGTATTGATCTCGGAGTTGCCAAAAACATAGATGTTCATTATAACACAAATGGTACTAAATTTCCTGAACACGCATTGAAAAATATCTGGCCGCATTTCAAAAGGATTGAACTTGCTGTAAGCATAGATGACATTGATAAAAGATTCGAGTACCAAAGGACCAATGCGAAATGGAGCAGTGTTAACGAAAATATTCAAAAATTTAAAAATAGTAAATTAGATAATTTAAAAATACATATCTGTACCACTATCAATTTTTTCAATATAATGTATATTGACGAGTTGGCATCAAAAGTAAAAGAATGGGATCCTGAATTTTGGTTTATAAATGTTTTATCAACACCAACTGAATTTGATGTGCAACAAATTGACAGAGAGGCCAAAAAAGCAATTACAACCAAACTCTTGAATTGTAAAATTTACACCAAAGAAATAAAACAGGCTGTAAATTATCTATCAAATGATTCCATAAAACCCGAACAAGAAATTGATAAAAAAAGACGTTGGAAAATTAAAGCGATTGATAACATTAGGAAAGAAAATTTTAAAGAAGTTTTTCCTGATTTAAATAAATTAGTAAAAATTTATGAATAATTTTGTAGCAGGAGGTTGTAGTTTTACATTTGGTCACGAGTTAAGTGATGATCTAGACGGAAAGTCTCCAAGTAAACGTACTTGGGCACATGGACTTTTTGATAGAAGCCTTCTTAGAGGAAAAGGAAAGTATATCTGTGCGGCTAGGCCTGGTATAGGCAATCCAGCCATAGCACGTAAAGTTTTTGATGCCATAACGACCAATCACACTAAAGTTGTTGTTGTTATGTGGAGTTTTTTATCACGATATGATTGGGCGATGCCAAGACATGCAAAATTAGAACAGACAAGATGGGCCAGTATATCTCCTTGGGATACCAATTCGGGCAACGAAGAAGCATTTAGGAAGACAGCCGGATCTGAAACGCAACAAGAACAATGGAGGGCAAGACGAAAAACTTTTGAAGAAACAGGAGTCAAACCGTTTGCCGAATCTATATACAAACACGCCGCCAACGAATATCATGAAATTTACCTAAGTTGGAAAAGCATAATTTGGTTACAAAATCTTTTGGAAAAAAAAGGAATTAAATATTTCTTTACTTTGGCAGACAACAGCCTATTTTACCATGGAATGAAACACCACAAAGAAATTGATAATTTTATGGGAAATTTGTATAAAGAAATCAACATGGACAACTGGTTTTTCTTTGGTGAGCGTTGTATGGGCTTCAATCAATGGGCCACACTTAACGAATATGATTACGGCACAACACATCCGCTAGACAAAGCACATAAAGATGCTACAATGTTAATGGAGAAAGATTTTTATAAAAATTTATTAAGAAACAAATAGGAGAAGTATATGTTCGGTTGGATAAGAAAATTTTACCAAAAAATTAAGCAAGAAATCGCCTACAGGAAAAGATTGAAAGAATTGAAAAAGAAAGATCCTTTCATATACAAATAAGATGGAAATACTTAACAAACAAAAACTGATAGAAGCTTTAGAAAAATGGAAAGGTAGTCCGTCAATCACAGGCCTTATGGAAAAGTTTGGACAACTACAAACCTACACAAACAAGCACTACAAAGACATTCAATCGTACACTAAGCAAAAAATAAAAGAATCGAAATATGCACTTGTGGAACTTCCATACATAGATGTCACAGAAGATCCAGTACGTCCGGAATTGGATCTAACATTTAGACAGACATATGGTAGGAAAATATTAGGTTTGCGAGATGATGAAGGTGACATCTCCGCCATTGTTTGTTTTGCGTTCACAGACGAAGTGCCAAAAACCGTTGAAGAATTAGAAAAATTCAGTTATGATTCAGCAATCAAATCTAGCACTAGGTCAGGAGTGCAAGGGTCTATCGCAGTGGCTTACACGGTTTGGGCAAAGAAAAAAGGCGGCGGACGTGCCGTCATTAATGAAGTTTACAAAAGGATCAAAAAATCAAATCATTTGAATCGACTGGTCACACTTTCGCCGTTGACAAAAATGGCAAGAAACTTTCATATCAAAAACGGTGCAAAGGAATTACAGGTTAACGAAACGTCACAGAATTTTGAATACGATATCACTTTAGAAGATTGGGAAACAGCATTAGTGAAAGCAAAAAAATTTTTGAAAATATCATGAAAATATTAATAATGGGACTTCCCGGTTCAGGCAAAACAACTTTGGCTAAACAATTGGCGCCTATGTTCAATGCTATTTGGCTGAATGCTGATGAGGTCCGAAAGGAAGCGAATGAT
>Ga0209348_1000259_pt1 | contig 29720 bp, 38 predicted proteins | sample ETNvirenome_2_30_FD_184065 | JGI IMG/M metagenome (GOLD analysis project Ga0209348, IMG submission 184065) | Marine viral communities from the Pacific Ocean - ETNP_2_30 (SPAdes) (version 2) | ecosystem: Environmental > Aquatic > Marine > Oceanic | place: Pacific Ocean | collected 2013-06-22
AAGCTTCTTCATTATGTCCATATATCGTCCTTTCTCTTTCGCGATTAAAAACCTTTTCAGGTCTTGACAATTCTATATATATGCGTATATGTTCTTATAGTCAAGAGGTAAAAATGAAAAAATATAATTTTAAAACGAAACCCTTCGATCATCAGATGAAAGCGCTCCGTGATTCGTGGGACGCAAAGTATTATGCACTATTTATGGAGATGGGTACAGGTAAATCGAAAGTAGCTATAGACACTATGGGAGCCCTGTATACAGAGGGTAAAATAAACGCAGCTCTAATTATATCACCTAAGGGTGTATATGATAACTGGGTGCAAGGCGAGATACCCACACATCTGTCCGATGACATCAAAATCAACATGGTGCGATGGCAACCATCCAGTGCGCAGTGGTTCCAGAAACAAATGAAAACGTTGGTGTATGAAAAGTTTGATGGGCTCAAGATATTTGTTATGAACACCGAAGCATTGTCCACGCCTCGTGGTACACAAGCGGCTCATACGTTTCTTGAAGCTAACGATGAGAATATAGTTATAGTGGACGAAAGCACCACTATAAAGAATAGAACAGCCAACCGTACAAAGAATATATTAGAGATGAAAGGTATGTCTAAGTACAGACGCATACTGACAGGGTCACCCGTGACCCGTAGTCCGATGGATTTGTTTAGTCAATGTATGTTTTTGTCGGCTTTGGCATTGAACTTTCAAAGTTTTTATGCGTTTCAAAACCGCTATGCTGTAGTACAGAAGCGTGTCATGGGACCGCGATCCTTCAATGAAGTGGTAGGATATAGACGATTAGATGAGCTGAATGATAAGCTTGAAGCTTTTAGTAATCGTGTGTTGAAAGAAGATTGTCTGGACCTGCCAGATAAAATGTATGTGCGCCGTCTTGTTCCGTTGTCCGAGGAGCAAAAGCGATCATACACGGAGATGAAACGTTTAGCCCTTACCAAGCTTGACAATGGCGAACTCGCCACGACACAGAGCGTGCTGACACAGATCATGCGTCTGCAACAGATATGCTGTGGTCACATACAAGATGATGAGGGTAATACAGTGAACTTCACACATGGGCGTTTGAAAGAACTGCTCGATATATGTGAGGAAGTACAGGGAAAAGCTATCATTTGGGCGACATATACCTACGACATCCAACAGATAGCGAATGCCCTGCGCGACCGCTTTGGGCCCGATGCGGTCGCAACCTATTATGGTGAAACCCCACAAGAGGAGCGTCAAGAGATTGTTGAGCGTTATCAAGACCTTGAAGATCCCCTACGCTTCTTTGTGGGACAACCAAGAACGGGCGGGTATGGTATTACTCTTACTGCCGCAAGCACTGTTATCTACTACAGCAATAGTTATGACTTAGAGATACGCTTGCAGTCTGAAGATAGGGCGCATCGTATTGGTCAGACCAATAAAGTAACCTATGTGGATATCATTGCCCCAGAAACTATAGATGAGAAGATACTACAGGCCCTGAGAGAAAAGATAAACCTTGCGCAACAAGTGTTGGGCGAAGATGCTAGGACTTGGCTTTCTTAGTTTTCAAGACAGAGCGGAGCGTTTTGGCCTGTCGTGCGTGCGTCTTAGATGCTTTTTTTAGACCCTTTGCCACTTTTTTTATTTTATTTCGTATTTGCTTAGTCATTCTTTTTAGGCCGTCCCCTTTTTCTTTTTATTTTTGGCTCTGATATCTTCTTTGGCCTTCCTCGCGATTTGGGCTTGTCTGTTTTTTCCTTGAACTTTGGCTCGTTGTTCAAGGACGGTGAGGATTTGGATCTTCCTAGCAAACGGTTTATTAACTCTTTTAACTTTGCGAACAGTTGCTTCGGCATCTGCCACAGTGGCAAACTTAATAGAGACGGTGTCTTTTGGGTTTTCATCGGTATATAATCTCCTTCCTGACCCTTTTGGTTTCTTTCCAGTGCCTTTCAGTGGGTCTTTGCTCATCCACGCAGGCTTCCTATACCTTCAATGAGGGCACGGTCCTCTGGAAATAATGCAGCAAAGCGCTTTCTAAGAGGAGCGTTTGCAGACGCGGTGTTTGGCACAGGATTGAGTGTCGGCGATACTTGACCTAAATTAGTAACAGGAGTTGTAGAAACTGTTTTTGGCGCAACTAATTTCGGTTCAGCCGTCTTAATCTCTTTGTTTGCGGGAGCTCTTGAAAGTAAATCCCTTAGAGCCGGATCTCCTTTTTCTACAGAAATTTCTTCAGAGGGTTCAAAAATAATATCTTCTAGTTCTTTGACAACTTGTGGAGCTGCTCTACGCAAGGGGGCGAATCCTAAATCTATAAATTGTTTCTCCAAAACTTTTGCTATTTGTAGTTTTTCTTTGTCATTTCTAGGTTTACTCATCATAGTTGCAAGAAGCTTAGGGTTTTCCATCAGCTCTGTCATAACATCAATTTTCATTGTTTGAGGCATATTATTAAACAACTGTTGCATATATTTAGAACCTGCGGACCTTGCTATAAGATTTTGTCCCCCCGCTATCATAGCACCAACGTTTGAACCAAAAGATCTAAGAGCAAATTCTACCATGGGTCCTGCTGTCTCCACAATATCTCCGACTCGACCGGCCGCATCCATGCCCTCTATTCTTGCCATTTCTAGAAGATATTTTCTAAGAGCATTTGATTGAGACTCTTTAATTACATTATTTTTTAACATCCACTCGTTCAAACTAATATCGGAGTCTGCTCTAGGAACTTTTGCAAAAATTCTGTCGAACATCGTTCTTGGGCTAAACGTTCTACTGTTACCGGCGGCTTCTTCAAAAGCAAATTCAAGAATACTGTACTTTAATCCCGAGGCTGCTTTTTCTTTAAGAGTTGGGTCATCTACATCATTTATGACTTTCATAAAATTATTTAAACTACGCATTGGGAATTTATTACCTTTAGCAAGGGCTAATGCAACAGCGGTAGTAGGGCTCTCGGCACCTATCCTAGGGTTGTTAGGGTCGGGAAAAAGCAAATTTCTAAAACTAACTTGTGCCTTAAGTATATCTTCTTTGTTCTTAATACTTTCTTCTGTTTCGGTAAGTAATGCGTTTGCTGTTTGTGCATTACTTAAATCATCTTTTAAGGCAGGAAAGGCATTAATTATATCTTCGTTTTCCTCTATGTACGTTTTTAATTTTTTTGGATCTACACGACCGGTATCTTTATCAAAAATTTTTGTTGCTGCATTTCTTCGGATCATTTCAACAACACCCGTTATGGTATTAACCGTGTTCTCTGCTTCGGGTAAATTGTTTTCTACAGCAAATTTTCCGATGTCATCTATTTGGGAAACTCTCAAGAATGTGGCATCACCTTTCCCCAACAATGATCGTTCCGCCAATAATTCAGGGGGCAGTTTTTGTCCGCGTACCTTATTTTTTTCTAAAATAGATCCTGCAAATGCGCGAGTAAACACATCATTTAAAGAACGACTATACGCTCGTGCTATGTCATATGCAGAGTTAGTTCCCTCCTCAATAGCATTTAAGTCTTCTAATAATGAGTCTGCAAAACTATAGGCGATCCTAGACATATTAGGTTGTTTTTCAAGCGCCATTTTATTGCCTAGCTCTAGAGCAAGAGAATACATATCCGTTAATTCTGTAGAGGACAAAGTAACCGGACCTGTTTCAACAGCACTAGGGGCCTGAGCAGCTTCCTCTAAAGCATTCTTTTCGGCTATAAGTGCTAGTCTTTTTTGTCGTATAAGTTGAACCGCTTTATTTGTATTGCGTAAAGTTTTTGGGGCAAGAAATCTTGTATCAGATTTATCGGGGGCATATCTTTTTTCCATCTCACCAAGTCTAAAAATATTTTCTTCGGTAGGTTCAATCCCTTGAATTGCACTTAGCTCACTAATATCTCCCTCGTCGATTAATTTTTCACGCACAAGATATCGAAAAAACTCTTCTCGCTCTGGACTACCTTGTGCTTTTTTAAGGTTAGTGATAAATTTTGTTACGTCTGGTGGTGTAATCTCATCCCCTATATCCACACCCTCTGATGTGGTTAATCCAAACTCTTTTCTTTTTCTTTTTACAAAAGCGGTAATTGGACTTAAAAAGCCTTCTACTCTTTCTTTTGCTTCCTTTGTTTTTGGTAAATCATTCTTCCAAGCTTTAATAAAATTAGGTACCTCTCCTTCTCCTATTTCAATAGTGTTCTCAGGTATGGCTTGATATAAACTTTTTTCTATCGTTCTAGCTTTTTTAAGTTCTAATTGAGCTACTTCAAATAAAGCTAAGGACAAATCTCTGTTTTTTTCTGGGTTTTCTCCTTGCACACTTCTAAATGCATTCACGACTCTTACAGAAGCATTTTGTAAAGAAGAGGCATGACCTGTATTAAAAGCCTGTTCTGCCAAAGCTGCCGCTTCTTGAAGCGCAGATTTATCGCCCGTTGCTATAAGCGCCATTATCATTTTTTTCAATGAATCTGTAGCATCATCTACTACTTTCTTTTTACTCTTACCTAATTTTTCTGAGGAATATTCTGCTAGTGTCTTTTCTAGACCTAAAAGAGCCGGACTGTTTGCTTTTAATCCCGCTGTTAATTGAATAGGGTTGCCTGCCTGATCTTTAAAAATGTCTGTATATTCATCAGATGACAATGCCTGAATCACAGCATCAACGTCTTCTCCCTCATTTTCTAAAAGATCAATAATTTTTTTAACAGCTTTTGCCTGTCGACTACTGGGATTTACAAAATTACGATAGGCGTTTTGTAATTTTGTTTTAATAGTAGGTATCGCGTTTGCAAGTTTAACGGCAACAACAGGTGCGCCTAAACCACCCGCAGTCTCTAAAGCTAATTTTGTAAATTCATCTCCGGGATCAACGTACTCAGCTACCCCTGACATTCCTGTGACTACTGCTCCTGCCGCACTCTCGAGTTTAAGAGTTGCCCCTACATTTTTACGAGCTTCTTTACCTGTTGAACCTAAGAAATTTTCTAAAGCCCTAACAGCTCTAATAAACTTTGGACCCCCCTGTTCGACTCCAAGATTTTTTAAATATTGCGCTGCTCCAAAATCAATGTTTTTTCCAACTAGAAAAGGCATAGACATCCATGTAACTACATTAGGTGCGGTTTTACCCATCTCCCAAGCAAAGCGAGCACCGGGAGTTACTGGTTGTTCCGGACCAAAAGCGATGTCTGTAACTTCTTCCCCTGCTTTGTAAAAACCCAGAGCACCTGCTATTCCTGTTACAGTGGGTATCGCGGCTTTTGCACCAACCGCAATACTTGCTAACAAAGGATTTACGGGGACTGGGATGGCTTGTTGTAATTTATAGCCTAATTTTGCTCCTGCATAAAAACCGGCGGGACTTAATAAAGCCGGTGTTGCTTCTCTTTTTGCAGCTTCCAAAGCAGCACTAAACTTATTAAAAGTTAAAGGCTTATTATTTTCATCAACGGCAAATAAATTAATAATCTCATCGTCACTAAACTGTCTATCTTTCGGTGCCACTCCCTTATATTGTTCCATCAAATCTAGAAAGGGTGCCGTTCCATCTTTAAGTCCTTTATAAGTTAATGAATCGGGGTAATTAATTGCTATCCTGTCTACCAAAGTTTGAGCAATATAAGGCGCCGGACCCTCCTCTTCATTAGAAAAAAGATCTATCATTGAGTTCATTCTTTCGGCTGATATGACAACAGGTTTTAAATTTCCTCTAACAGGCTGTAAAGGTTGTGATTCTTCTGCCATTACTCTACCTCCTCCTCTGGACGACCGAATAAATATTCCCTAACAGCTTCCATCTTTTTCTTGGGTTGATAAACCTTTTCAAAAGCGTTTTTCATAACGGTGTAACCAGATTCAATTTGTAATAAAGAGTCCAGATCACTCTTAGCTTCTGTGTAAGCTTTTGATTCAAGAGGATACTCCTCTAATTTTTTTGTAAGTTTAGCTTTAGCTTCTCCAATTAATCCTAACATAGATTTGGTATATTGATGAGCCTCATCGTCACCTACAAAAATACCGGCTAAAGTATTTGCAGGGGATGGAGTAAGTTTAATTAAAAGATTTAACTGTGCCACACTATCTCTTAAATCAGCAGCATCTTGAAAAACCTGCACTGTTCTTGTGTTTAAAGTTTGCACTGCGGCTAAAGCCTCTTTGGTCTTTTTAAAAGGAGCGCCAAAGTAGCCAAGAGTAGCAAATTCAATAAATTTGTTAGTAGCATTAGCTAAAGCAGAGTCAGACCCAAATGCCGCGGACGGATCACGCACACCCTCCATAATTAAACTTCTAACCTCGTTTATTTGATCTTGTGATAAATCACCAATCTTTGAAATCTTCTTTTCTTCTTTTTCTTGAAGAGTCGATGGAATGGTTAAACCATTGTTCTTTCGCATCTCTATTGCATTTTTCAATTCAGTTGATAGAGGATTACCCGGTTTCATTTCATAAATCTTATACTCGTCATTCCACTTTTGTTTTGGTTGAGTATAATATGCTATTGCCTGATTAAGTTCTAAGGTTTCTGGTGCACCTAAAGTACCCATTGCATACTCCGTTAAGGTTCTAGGATCACTTATCAGAGTGGTAATTCTAGCATCCGTTGAGCTACCTAATCGAGACAATCGCGCCGCTTCTGCCTCTATGTCTAGCTTTTTATTTTTATAGTTTTTATCAAAATCTGCTATGTCTCGCTCCAGATCTAACTTTTCTTCTTGAAGTTTTATCTTTTGTTGGCCTTGAGCGTTGGCAATCTTTGAATTAACTTGATCTAATTTTAAACGTTTTTCCTGAACAGACGCAGATCTGTTCTTAATCTCATTATCAAGTAAGGCTAATTCTTTTTTTAAAGCGTTGTTTGTATTATTTATTTCTGTAGCCTGCTCATGTCCTACCTTCATCTCCTCTATAGCAAAACTACTCTTAACACCTAATTCATTCACACGTAGCTGAGAGTTTATCTCAGCTAATTTAATTTGAAAATCATTCTTAGCTGCTTGTGAAATAGTATCATTTTCGTTTCTTAGATCTATAAGTTTACGTTCAAAAACGTACTTGGTCCCCTCAAGCACTTTACGATTGGCCTGTTGCTCCTCTTCAAAAAGAAGCTTTCTATCGTTAGCAATCGTTGCTGCCTCAGCTTCAAGTTCAGCTTTTCTTTCAAGTTCGTTCATACTTAAAACACCTTTAAATTTTTCTAGTGCTTTAGTGTTTGCTAATTCTTTTTGAGCTAAATTTTCTTTTTTCTTAAATAAATCTGCTTGCACTGTAAGATCTCTTTGAGTATTTAAGGTGTCTTTTAATGTTAGTTCTTTTAACTTATGTGCGTTTGTTATTTTTAATTCTTCCGCCGCCGCTTCATTTTTCATTTTTTGTAGGGCTAAATTAGCCTCGATTGTTTTTTCCGCAGATCGCGCGGCCTCTCCTTGCTCAATGGCGGATAACATTATTGCCTTGTCGGCCTGTTTTGCCTGTTGTTCTCTTTCCAACTGAGACTGTGCTCGGGCACTAATCCTCTCGGGCAACTGTGTCTTTTGAGCCGCTAACGCTAATCTTTCTGCCGCGCTTAATCCGGGACGCTCTCCTTCCATCGGAGCGGCAAAAGCCAGTCCTGCACTGGCTATATCAAATAAAATTTGAGCTTTTGTTAAATCTTTTTGTTTTTTTAAATCAGCAGGATCTCCTAGTAAAGAACGTCTTAGATCAAAAGCTTCTCGAGTTAATTGACCTGTTCTACCTGTAAGATTGGCAAAAGGATCTTCTCCTCCCGAAACCAATCCTGCGTTTTGGAAGTATTGTACCGGGCGGACTTCACCGCCTTTATTAAAATTTACAGGAGCGGTCCCGCCGGCCTCCATCATCGGTGGTTCGGGAACCGTGGACATTATTCCCTCAGCCATTGGTCCCTCCATCGGCTGTGTCATCTCTTGCTGTGCAAGCTCGCCTATACCCTGATCTACATTAGCCAACATCATAACGGGCTGCACTAAGGTCAACACGGACTCTGGTGTCTGGTTCGCGTCACCGGGTCCGACAATTCCGGCTAGTTCTTGCCGTCTTTCTTCTACTGTTGCCTGATCGCCACGCATTGTATTCATCACTTGTTCGTAGTTCTGTGCTTCATCCAAGTCACCGATACCGCCGGCGGCTTGTGCTAAAGCGCTCTGCACTATGTTTGGATCAAGTTGATCCTGCATGGGCATAGGGGGCTGTTCTGGTGCCGGCATTGGTGGGGCGCTTTGCGGAGGCATAGGCATTGCCATTCCACCCTCTTGAAAACTCTGTAGATTTTGAACGCCTTTATCTAAAAACCGCATTTGCTCTTGCATACCCTCTAACTCTGTTCCTTTACTTTCAACATTCTTTTGCAAAGCTCTTGCTCTGCGCATGGTTGCCTCTGCTTCCTGTCCAAGTTGAAACTGTTCAAATTTTTGTAAAGCCATTTCTCTTTGTTCAGGAGAAAGATCATTTAGTCGAGCAAAAGGTATTCCCGTCACCGCCTCAAAAATGTCTCCGCCTTGTGCCATGCCTATTGGACCACCGTATTCTTTAAGCTCAACACCACGTAACTTTAAGACATCGGCTTGTGTAACTTTACCATCTGGTGGGCCACCACCGGGCCCGGTTACATCTGGAAATGCTGCGCCGCCCTTTTCATACATTTGCACGGCCGGTCTAGCTAGTTGATTAAACATAGGACGTTGGCCCACAGAGCCAAGATCCACTCCAAATCGTTGATTTGCCATATCGCCTACCTCTCCTATAAATTCATCTACCTCGCCTTGGTTTTCTTCAGCTAACTCTTGGTTTATAAATTGACCAAGTCTGTTTAAGGGACCAATGCGTCCTGCTTGTAACATCCCAATTCCAACAGGTCGACCCACTCTAGTCACCTCTTCTAACATAGGTTGTCTTTCATCTCCAAAAAAACTCCCAAGAGTGTCCAAGGATGGTAAGGAATTTCTATGTCGTTCTTGAGCAAGTTCGTAGCTTGCTTTGTCGCGCATATACTGGTCCATATCGCCCATAAATATTGGTGGAGGAGAGCTCATCAGAATAACCCCGCTTGTTTAGCTCCGCCATAAGCCGATAGACCCGCTATTCCTAAACCAAACAACTGTTGCGCCGGTGACACATCGGGTCGTTGCACTTGTGATAGTGTCATCTGTGATGTTGGCGCTCCTCTGTATATATCAGATAAGAAACCAAGGCGTTGATACGGCTCATAAAGTTGCGCCATGTCGCTCTTACGCTTTGCTTCCAACTCAGCTTGTTGCTGCAACTGCTGCTGTTTGCCAAGCTGAAACTGTGTTTGTATATCTCTTAACGCACTTTGCTGTGCTAACTCACCAATCCCGGCTCTTTGTACCCCAAGTTGTCCAAGAGTGCTTGCTCCCTGTAAACCAAGTGTGCCAATACCTTGTGCCGCTTGTAATTGTCTAGCTCTCTCCCGTTCTGCGGCCTGCTGTGCCTGCAAAAAGTTTTGTGCTTGCGCTTGTGCCAAAGCCTGCGCTCTGTTTCTACCTATCTCTGTCTGCTGTATGCCTGCTCGACTACCTCCAAACGCACCGGCTTGCGCGGCCCGTAGTCCGGCTTGCGCGGCTTGTGTGTCAAAAGATCTGTTTATTTCATCAAAAACAGCCTGTTGGTAAGGGTTCATGTACTGAGCCATCTGCTCGCCAGTCACACCACTAGCACCTGTTCTATACATAGTGCCGGCGTCACCTACAGCACCTGTTACCATACCCGGAGCGGCGTCCATAGTTGTTTTTGCATCCTGTAAAAACTGTTGATAGCCACCAATACCACCACTTTTTGGTGACGCGGCTGCTATTGCTGCATCCTGTAGACCAGACATACCCGCAACCATTTGTTTTGGTACCGTAATTCTCTGATCTGCTAGTTTTTTAGCGCTTTCCAGTAGCCCCAGTTTATAGGCTTCTACCTCGGGTGCTTCACGTTGTATGACCTGTTGTGTTTCTACTGCCATTACGCCCTCGCCTTTGCTTCAAAGTTACGCATCATTGCGTACATATTTTGTATGCCTTTTTCATTATTACCATTACCTGCACCGTTTACAGCGTCTGTTGTCATTACAAACTCACCGGGCATCAGCATAGCGCGTACACTGTCTTTACCCTGCGTTCCTTCGTCCATACCTATACCACCGGTGCGTCGTGGAAACTCTTTAGCTTCACCGCCATCTGCCGCATACTGTACTGGTGGGCTTGGATTAAATTTAAACCGTGTTGGCACCATAAACGGAGGTTGTGAAGGTATGACATCTGTACCTTGCACAATATACTTACCTCTATTTTCATCTATGAGATCCTGACCTGTCTTAAAGTCCTCGATCTCCTCTTGCTCAGGCGCATCAAAGAAACCACCTGCTGCGGCGACTGTGGTGGCCGCTGCTGTCGGAGCTGCATATTTTGCTAAAAAGCCGGGATTGACGTCTTTTAATATTTGAGAGCTTAACTCTGGTGTTAATTTATCTGTTATCGTCGGGTTTGCAGCAGCTAAATCTGAAGCCGTAAAAGTTTTGGGCATTAGTTTATCTATGAACCTTGTCCCTTGTTGTGGAATATTTACTGTGCCCTCTATTCCGGGAACGGATTGTGCAACAGGGGCTGCTTTTGGAACTCCGTCCGCAGTGAATGATTGTTTCATAGCACCTAAAGTTTCACCAATTTTTCCAAACTGACCAACAGGAGTGAAACCTGCTTTAACACCTTCTGTAAAACCCGCGCCACCAAACATTCCAGATATACCTGCACCGATAGTAGAAGTGGCTCCTGCCGTCAAAGCGCTACCTAACGCCTCTTCAAAACTCTCCCCTTGTATTAAGCCACCAATACCTGCACCTATGGAGGCTCCGACTGTTGGACCAACAAAAGGCGCTAATACAACAGCGCCGGCCACAGTCAATACAGGCTTGGCTACCTTACGTATAACATCGCCAACCTTATCAAATATATCTTTTAGAAAAAACTCAGGCAGACCTGTGTCCGGGTTTATAGAGTTTGCTTCTGTACCAACCACATATCTTTCTGGGTCTTCGATACCCATATCTTTCAAATGATTAAAGATGGAGTCTTTCAGTTTTGGGTTTTTATCTATAAGTGCTTTCGGGACGACTAGCTCGCCTGTTTCAGCATGGACGAGCTTGTCGTCACCATAACGGCCGTAGGAGGCCATGCGCACTGCAACATCTTGGATAGCGCCTAAGCCATCAGAGCCGAAGTTTTCTTGCGCCTTTTCTTTGTATAAAGCTTCTTTTTCGTGGTCTTCCAGATAGAAGTCGGCTATGCCACCGACTGGAAATGAAAAGGTTTTAAGTGCTTCGCCCATAACTATCCTATTGTTACTGTTACTGATCCTAACCCACTTGTGGCAGAATTACTAGCGCAATGTGGTCGGTCCACCTTACTTATCTTAATAAATCCGTCAACTTCAAACAAGGCGCCGTTCTCTAAATCTTTGTCATTACCTGACGGTAAGTTCGTAAAAGTAAGTTTTGTGGCTCGTGATTCGCCGGGATTGCGCTGTTGTTCTACAAACAAAGCAAACGATCTTACTATGTCAGAGAAGTAGCTCGGGTCATATTGCTGTGGCGGATAAGGAAAAAACGGGGCCGGTATATTACGTGTGCTCATTATCTTCGTCCATCTGGTCTTACATCAAGTCTCGGTGTGCCTAGCCTCCACATAACGCCAGTAACGTCACTTTCAACCCGAAAGGCAAAAGATCGACCGCGTAAACGCACATGAAGCTGCTCTGTAAACAACTCTACAGGTGTTGATACAGATTGTGCTACCTGATTACTTGATGTTTCGTTAAACGTGACCCCCGGAAAATTACGTGTCTTTACTACCATATTGACCCGTGGTGTCTCATTTGTACTGTCTCTAAAGGTGATGTCGGGCAGAACACGCCGTACTAGAGTGAATTTATCGCCATCGCCTATGTCCATTTGGCTTGACTCGACGTTGGCAGAGATAGCAGAAGGAGGATTAGTGCTGCCATCGTCCTGCCCGAACTCGTGGTAATATAATTTATTATCTGTGCTTGCGGCTATTGGATATTGGTTAATACCCCTATCCACCCATGCTGTACGCTCTAAAGTGCCAAAGTACCATATCTTCTCCTGATAATTATATATAACATAGCGGTCATTAGTTGTGCTGCTCTTGGATGGATAGAACCACCATACTTCACCATAAGAACTATTGTGACCCGAATATACCTTACCTATCTGGTCCCGGTTAAAATCACTAAAGACATAATCCAACACAGTGCAGGGTAATCGTTGCACCGTACCACCGTATACATAGAACTCTTTGGAGCCCATCCAGAATACAAAGTCATTCACGGCAACGGCTGCGTTTGGACTTGCTATTGTAATATTTCGTGATATCTCGGTTAGACCAAAAGTAAAGGGTGGCCCCAAGAACTGCATACCGTGGAGGGAGACATCTGTAAATACCAGTATTTGTTGCTTGGTTTGTATGGCCACCACAATCTCCGAACCCGTAGATATTCGAAGCTCTCCCGCTGTGTTTGTGGGGGATGTCTGAAAATCAAGTAAACTTTCCTGTGATCCAAAGCGTATAAGCAGTGGGTCCTGTGTCCCGATAGATGTCTCGCCGTCACAACCAAACGCTATAACATGACGGTCTTGGTCCGATACCATTATTTGTTTAGCAACCGTTGGGGCTAGATTAGACCCGGACAACGATGAAAGGGCCACGGCCCGTGATGAGGTGCCCGAGGTCCGATCCCAATAAAATATACCGCCATTCTTAATATTTAACAGCAGGTCCTCGCCAAAGTTATCGTGTGTCCAGTTTGTTAACACAGCACCCGATACCGTTCCCTCTGCCGGCATACCCCAACCAAAAGCAGCTTCTATTACAGCATCATTATCAGAATGTGTTGTCGCTGTGGTGCTAAGTGAACCGCGTATTAATCCTGTAAATGTGGTGGATGTTGTGCCTGTGTACTCAATAATTTCGTCATTTATCTTAATATAGCCTGAAGAGGCAAAGTTTGCCGCTGAGTCTACCGTCACTGTAGTAGCTGTTGCCGATAAGCCACTACCATCATTTATTAAAGTTACGGTGTCGTCGGCTGCTGTTGCATTGCCCAAGACCAGTCGTACAAGCTCGCCACTGGAATGAACCGCCGCTGTTGTACCGCCATGTCCTCGTGTCACAGTCAGTGTATTACTTGATATACCGCTTACCAACATAAGCTCACCACCAACATCTATTACATCAGAGGTAGAGATACCCGTCGCACTTGCTACATCAACCCCTGTTTCAGAGACGTCAAGATCTTCTGCTATAGTTGTAGTCAATTCGTCCGTATCCACACCATTCCACACACCGGCACCCCAACCTGTGCCAAAGAAGTTTGTATCGAGGCCCGTGTTTACTTGATAAGCGCCCACGGCGGAGCTGCCACCGTTCCCAGAATCAGAGCTATTAGCCGTTACACTTACGGTAATAGTGTAAATATTATTGTTTGTAACAGAGGTTACTTGATGTTCTGCGTTTAATATTGCGGCGGTAACGTTGCCCCCCAAGGATGCCGCTCCTGAAAAGGTAACAAAGTCGTTTAGCACGGCACCGTGTGCCGCATCTGTAACTGTAATAACAGAACTACCGTTTGTTGCCGCAAAGGTTACATCACCGGCCCCTGTTGTGTTACGAATAGGGGTTATATCATTATACTGACCACCATCGGCAATGTAGTATTTAAGGTTTGTGCCTATACCTAAATATTTTGTAGCATCCAAGGCCACCCAACTAAATAAAGCACGACAGGTGCCCAAGAACGTATTGTCACTGTAGGTAGACCACCCGCCTATCTTTTCTACATTACCAAACCGAAAGCGTATCTTATCGCCATTGAACCAACCGCCCTCGTTTGAATAGGACGTTGACTCTCTATTAATACCGGGTTTAAATTTAAGGGCAGTTAAAGGCATTACCCGGGCCTAAGCTCTATGGCAGTAAATTTAAAGGCAGTGCTACAAGATAATGTTGCCCCTACGGGTAGTAAAAACTGAATGGAATCAAGTGTTCCACTATCTCCATCAGCCGTGTCTGCTGATTGAGTAGAACCTCCTACAGTTATTTGAAAAGCAGGATTTCCTGTTGAATTTGTTTTTGCACAGATGAAAGTAGGATATGTGCTTGCTGTAAAGGAAGTGGTGCTTGAACTGGTGATTATAGCAGAGGAGGTGTTTTGAATAAAATCGTTCTTTATAGATATGGTAGGTGTTGTGCCTCCCGAAGATTCTATAGGATCTGTTGCTCCTACCGAGGTCAATCTTGCATTCAACTGGGTCTGTATATTACTCGTTACGCCATCGGTATGGTTCAGCTCCGCAGTCGTTGCTGTAACTCCGTCCATAATGTTTAACTCATCTTTTGTAGCGGTGACCCCATCCATAATATTAAGTTCAGCCGCTGTGGCGGTAACTAGTGTGCCCCCAAGTTTCAATCCATTTGAGGTATCGTGCGATGCAATGTCCACATCGGTAGAGCCATCGGCAAATGTCACATTGCCTGTAACAACTAGCTTGTCCGTGCCATCCTCATCATACTCAATAGTAGCGTCTTGATCGTTACCAAAGTGTATCTTCTTATCGTCCGCAATATAAATATCGCCAAACTCTGCTGAGGTTGAGCCAATATCTGCCCCACCAGAAGTATCGGGCAGTATTGATGTCGTTGCTGTAATTGTTGTCCCGGTAATCGCCGCCGGTGTTGTGCCACCAATAACCGCATTGTCTATAGCCTGACTGTTTACAAACAAAGCTGTAAGATCTGTTACGGCAGCTCCAGAGCCTGCACCATCAGCAAAAATTATCGCGCCTTTACCATTAGCTATAGTAACATTTGCTCCGGAGCCTTGTGAAAATACAACAGATTGCCCTGAACCATTTTTGACAAAATAAAGCTTGTCTGCGTTATTTGGACTTATAGTTATAGTGTGCTCTCCAGAGGGTGAGCCCTCAAGAACAAGAACCTTAAACATACCGTTTGACAAACTGCCATCGCTTGTGGTCAAAGTGCTTGATGTGCCGGACAAGGATATTGACCCCACACCGTTTATTAATCTATCTATAATATCAAAGTTATTGTTTGTTGTGGTGCCCCAAGCACCGGCTTGTTCACCAAGACCGATCTTTTCTATGCCACCATTATCTGTATATGTTGATCCCATATCTTACCTCTTATGCTACTTCTGTCCAAGTCTGCGAGACGCCCGTGGTTTTTTCGGTCCACGTTGGGCTGCTCGATGGCGTTATAGCCGTGTAAGACGTTCCCGGAGCAGGAATAATCTTACCCCATACTATAACAGATGTTAATGAAAGTGTAGCAGAAAATCCTGTCAACGTCACGTTAGCATCCCCTGTTACTGCTATTGACCCTAAACTTAAAGTACCTGTTACGCCCGTAACGTCTGCTGCACCTTGACCTATCGTGGTAACAGACCCTACAGCAGATGTGCCGTTTACTCCAGATAAGGGTACAAAAGCACCGGGAAGTTCTGCAATAGAGACTTCCGATATGGCGTTAAAGCCAAGCATTAGTCAGCGTCCTTGATGGTCAGTGTGCCTTCCTTTACTTGTTTTAGTATTTCTGCGTAGTGTCTGTTGGCAGGGTCTAGTGGTACACCTACTTTTACTCCGTCTATGGTGCAAGTTACTGATATATTTTTACCCTCTTCAGCAACATATTTTGCGTCTGATATATTCATAATAATTCCTTTTTATAACTCAGCATCTGCTGACATTGCACACTGAAATGAATAAGGTGAAGCAACACCAGTGATGTGAAAGCCGTGTTTTGAAATTCTTGAATATGAAACAGCATCATTGCCCACACCATCAGTGTCCGTATAACCTGCATTATTTGGATATCCACCAACACCATAAGTAGAAACAGTTGGGTCTGTTCTTTTTTGCGTGTGAAAAGGCAACCAAGCTTTATAAAGATTGTTGTATCCTGATGCAGGATGAGCGCTAAATGAATCTACATCTGACCATATTTCAAGATATCTTTGACATTTTCGAAGCGTCACATCAAAAGGCTCACTCTCAAATTCTGTTGGGTTCTGCCCTACTTCTAACTGACAGCCAGTCAAAAACCATTCATTATCAGTACTACTCATAATATTGACATTACTTGAACTTACTTTGTTTGCCGCTGTTTCACTTTGCCAAGAACCTGTTCCAAGAGTCCCACTTGTGTAAGAAGAGCCTGCCGCTAACCACCATGATATTTCTAGTCCTGCTCCATTGTCATCATTAAAACCAGATGCTGTGTCACCTTGTATAGTTATCTTTTTTTGTTCCCATGTGTTAGCTGAGTCTATTGTGTAAGTGGCAGACTGGTGTTTACTAGCGTCACTATTGTAGAACAATACTGTATATGTTCCTGTTACATTGCTTTTAACATAAAATGAAAGCGTTATGGGTTTCGCTTCAGATGTTCCATATTGCAAAATTTGACAATTTTGTGCTTCAATTATTTGATGGGGAAAGACTCTTTGAGCAGAACTTAGAGATGTATCTGCTGTGGTAACATCTAACTTGTAGCTATTAGCTAAACCAGAGCCAGTTGGAACAGAGCTATCTTGTGTTATTGTTACTGCTCCGTCTGTAGTTTCACTGATAGTCCATCTATCCAAAGTATATGCTGATGCTGTTGTGTGACTTGTTCCTCTTTGAGCAACTGCCATTGAGCCATTTATAAGCAAGTTTCTGTTTACTCCACCACCACCTGCATTGATGTTGCCTATAAGGTTTGCTAAGTCTGATGCTTTGCTCATGCTAAATCTCCGTGTGCTGAACCCGTGGTTATTACAGTGTCTAAATTATTACCACTACCATTTCCTCCTCGGCTCTCATGGTCATAATGAGTAGAAGCCAGACCACTATTTTGACTATCACCAAAGCCAATCGAACAAACCGTTCCGTTGTAAGTGCCGTCTGCTCCTTGTGTTAGTGCGTATTCCGAATCAGACATATTATTAGTATAAGCAACCCTATATTGACCAGTAGCATTGTCAGTAATACCAGAAACGTTCAAACTATCTTTTATTGCAATAGTACCTGTCCCATCCATGTTAATCCAAACCTTACACAACCCCTGTTGCAGATTAGTCGTGGTGCTATTCCCTTCGCCTGTCACAGCGATTGACCCTGCTGTAGTGACACCTGTTAATGTATTTATTTTAAGTGTTGATGCCATTACTTAGACTCCAATGCTGTTACTTTGGCTTCAAGTGTTTCTATCTTTGTTACTGCTTCTTGTAGTGCTTTTGTGAGAAGTGGCACGAGTTTACTGTGGTCTATTGATTGTGGTTCTATGTTACCATTTTTGTCTACTGCATCTTTTTCGCCATTAACAGCTTCTGGCACAATACTTGAAACCTCATGGGCTAAAAAACCCTCCTGTGTTTTGTCTGACTCTACTTTAAAGTTAAAGCGTGAAGGTTTAAGTTGTTTTAATCTAGTGGTCGCATCCCATTCTGTAACTACATTTTCTTTAAGTCTATAATCTGAAGAAGTGGGAAAACTAGTGCTAGTATTATTATGTTGAATACCTCCAACAAAAGAACCCCCTGTTGTTCTACACGCTATAGCAGTATTAGTACCACTCGCTCCTGTTGGCATAAAATTGATGCCATTTACAGAACCAGAAGTTACACTTATTGATATACGTTCCGAACCACTGCCGTCAGTATGCGTTCCCGGTATCATAATAACACCAGAGCTTTTTATCCTCATGCGTTCTGTGTCGGCTGTTGTAAATGTTAAAAAAGGATTTGTGTCACTTGAACCTCTAATCCCCCTAATTGCTGCTCCCCTTTTGTTTGTGCTTGAGTTTGCTGTATCAGTAAAATTAATTAACCCAAGTATTTCACCTTCTCCACCAGTACACTCAGACGCAAACACTATAGCTCCTCTTTCTGTACCTGCTGATTCTAATACCAACGTTTGACCGTCACTACCATCAACATATGTGCTTGGTGTTGTGCTATTTATTCCCACATTACCAGTCGCATCAATTATAGCTTTCTGGCTACCTGCTATGTTAAACTTGATATTGTCATTAGTCGCAAGGTCAATACCTGAGTCATTATCTCCCCCTGCATTGACGATTGTATCTACTTTAATTTCGCTTGCCATTATGCTAAATCTCCTGCAATTAATGTATCATGATATTCAGGGTCAACAGCATTTCCATTTTCAAAAATTTGTAATTTTGCTTGGGCAGTAGTATGTGTGCCATCAGATTGTTGCAAAGGTGCATTACATCCAGAATCTGAAACTGTGTGTTGATGACCTGCAACTCCACAATAATTTTTATTTGAAAAACCATTTGTAAAAACTAATCTATAATCACCAGTGCCTTGATCACTTATAGAGGATGCGTTAAAACTGTCATAAAAAGAAGGAGTGCTTCTGCCATCTAAAACACTAAAAACTTTTATTAACCCTTGCTGTAAATTAGTAGTCGCAGATGTACCTTCACCCAAGACATTTATACTGCCACCTGTGGTGCTACCTTTTAAATTATCTACTCTAAGTTCACTGGTCATAATATTGTATAAAATCCATTAACTGTTAGCGTTGCTGATGCACCGACTGTAATAGGTCCTGCTGACAGTGCATTGGTTGTGCTACTGATTGTTATGTCAGCACTAATAGTCTGACCATTGGTTCGTATAATACTATCATTACCTAAGAAGGGATAGCGTGTGTCTGACTCAGACTTGGTGTAGCTGTTGGCTATACTAAACGCATCATATACCACTATCTCGACAACATCGTTGACAGATGCACCTGTAACTAAAACCACTGTCGTGCCTGTTGTGGAGGTATAATCTGTGGCAGGTTTGAGTAGTATACCATTCTGATAGACATCAACATACTCCCCATCTGCATATGTAAGCGTATTGGAATTAGCATCCGAGCCAGAGAAAGAGGTCTGCCCTGCTGTGGCTTGGTATATGAAGCGTGTTCTAACCCCTTGGTTGGGTGCTTTTCCTATGTATGGCATATTTTAACCCTTTGCGTATTTGTCTTTGACTGCTTTGATAGTTTTTTTCCAACCATCAATGCCGTTGTGGTATAAATCATCTAATTGGTCTGCTGTTGATGGATAGGCTTCTGCTCTATCTCTTTTATACTTTACAGCTTCCCATTCTTTTTTTAGAGTAGCCATATGTTTTAATCTTTTTGTTTCATCATCATAATCTGACTGACCAAAGCGAGAAACTATTTCTTTCCAAACAGAGTGGTGTTCATCTTTCCATGTTTTTAATTCTAAAAATTTCATGTTACTTTCTTATGCCAAACGGCAACCTCCCCATTGTGAGTGCGCCCTATAATACTCTGAGTCAGTAAGAGTAGCACAAACTGCCATCGTATCTCCACTTGTTAAAGGAATAACTATTGTTGCTGTTTGACTATGTTCATCGTCTGAATAAGCAACAGTAAAATGTCTTGAAGCTGACCTTTGAAAATCAACTTTTGCAGAATTTTTTAAAAAACCAAAGCAGTTACTGGTATCAGTATTATGTGTATATACAGCAAACCAAAACAAATATACACCCGTTGCAGGTGCAGTATATTTATAAGTTGATGTGTTATAATTACTACCTGTGTCAAAACTATCGCCATCGGAATCGTTATCAAAAGCAAGTATGCCCTCATTAGCAACTACAGCCCACTGACTAAGGTCAGACCTAGCAGAAAATGCAGCACTTCCACTTGGAAGACCACTTACAGTGCCAGTAAAGGCAAAGGTATCTGTTAAATTTACTCCCTCTGCTTGTACTTTAGTTAAAGCCATTTATTTACCTCATGCGTAAGGGCTGTCACCCAATGTGCTTGTATCCCAAGCAGCTTTTAGTTTAGCTATTGTGTCTGCATCATCTATAGCTTTTGCAGCAGGAGCATCTCTCAATGCTTTCTTCTTGTTTACAGATGCTGTTTTAGCCGATGCGTCATCAGCTTCCAATGCTTTCATGTAGGTTACATCTTCAGCTTCTAACAAAGGCTTTCTGACTTCTCTGATCTTGTCTTTGAATATCTTCTTAGCTTCTATCATGTCTTCGGATATCACGGAGCCACTAAGCTTCCATGCGTTTCTAAAATGTCTGTCAGATGGCACAGTTGCAGTAGACGCATCTATGGTTGCCCCATCCTTATCTGTTATAAATGTTTTGGTCATCGTATCTCCTATGCCACTTGTTGATCTATTTTCCAAGCGTTACGCCATGTTCGATGTGACGGTAACTGCTCCTTCTTTACTATAAGCAAACGCTTTCTATTTGCTTGCTCATAATCTTTCCACACTCTCTCAGGTATGTCTTTCATAATCAAGTATTCTATTGCCTGTTCCTCTGTCATTGATTCTACTGGCTTTGTATTATGGAGTAAATACCCTCGTGTATGCTTTACAAAATCTGGTTGTGCTTCGTCCTTCTTGAGTTCCCAATACACCCACACAGGTGGTAGTATGCCACCATTCAATGCACACGCCATCCAATTAGGGTCAGGGTGTGTTATCTTTGCAGGTTCATCTAGGCTATCTGGGTCTTCCCATACAATGCAATATTCACTTCTGTATGGCTGTAGGTTTTGCTTTGCCCACCCTAGTCTATCCCATAAATGTGTTCCTTGAAATTCTGGTGTCATGCTAAATCTCCTATTCCTGCAAAAGAGTTTTTGTCTACGTCAATCGTAGTTCCATCAGTCTCTCTAACTTGATACCCACAAGTAGTTGTTGCGTGTGTGTCTTGAGAGCAACAAACACCATATACATTATTTTCTCCTGACATATTACCTAAAGCAGAGTAAAATGCGTTACCCATCGCATTTGTAAAGGTAACAGTAAAGTCCCCTGTGGCATTATCTGTTACACCAGAAACATTAAAAGAATCTCTTATAATGTTGTCAGTCTTACTATCCCATACACCAGAATATTTAGCCAAACCCTGTTGCACATTCGTAGTGGTAATATTCCCTGCACCTGCAACAATAGTGATGCTGTTCTTTGCGTCTACTCCCTCTAGGGCATTTGTTCTTAGTGTGCTCATGCCAAGTCTCCGTGACAACTCAATGATAAATAAGCATAGTCAGAAACACCACATGCTGTATCTGTATTGTAAATATTAACTATTTGAACAGATGTAGTGAGAACTGTGTCATCTTGTAATGGTTGTATTTGATAACTTGCTGTTGTAACATCACTTGCATTTGCTGCTGCTCCTCCAGTTGTATATGCCTTGTTAGCACGAAAAGCATTAGTATGATTATGCGTTTGATTACCTGTTCCATTGTCTCCAACAGAGGAGACATTAAAACTGTCGTTTGTAGCAGTAGAGGAGGTTGCATTACTGTATGATATCCATGTTTTAGCCAACCCCTGCTGTAAGTTAGTAGTTGTAGAGTTACCCTCTCCTGTGACGGCAATAGACCCTGCTGTTGATGTGCCTGTGAGTGTGTTTGTTTTGAGTGTTGCCATTATGCCAAGTCTCCAAACGCTACACTACCAAATTCGTTATCTGTATATGATCCAGAATGGTAAGAATTTTGTTGCCATTTGGTTACAGTCAAAGCATCACACCAGTGCGTTAAGTCCGTTTGATTTTCAATATAAGAACATAAAACAGAATAATTGGCATTAGCCATGTCATTTGCAATATTTATCTGCTGTTTACCTGTTCCTATATCAGTTATACCTGATGCGTTAAAACTATCACTCAAAGCCGTTCCATCTACCGTTGAGTGCGCCCAAACTTTAGCCAACCCCTGTTGTAAGTTAGTCGTAGTAGCACTGCTCTCACCACGAACACTTACTTGACCAGAGCTATCCACAGTCATACTTGTGGTATTATTTGTATGCTTTATATTTTGTACTAGGAGATTGCTCATAGTATTGCCACGTTCCCTCCAGAGTTAATCGTCAGTGTTACACCACTTGCTATGGTCAACGGACCTGTGACGTTAGCGTTTTCTGTAGCTTCTATCGTTGTGTTTACATCAAGTGTCTGAGCATTGGTTCTAAACATACCACCATTTTTAAATGTGCCTTTGTTCTGTGTGGGTATTGTAATGCTTGTATCTGTTGCACCAAGATAAATTACAAAGATATTACCTGTGCCAGTTGATGGAGCTTCTGTAAACGTAAGGCTTGTACCATTGGGTACAGTAAATGCGTCTACACTCTCTTGTATTACACCGTCAACGCTTACTACGATGTCCTCTTGAGCAACAGTTTGATTTAAGGTAAAGACCGTTGTAGAGTTATCTCCGTTAAACTCCTGCGTTGCAGGTCTTGATGAAAAACTAGAACCAACTTGACTACCAATATATGGCATAACTCCTCCTATGTGCTAATGGCATCCACCACAGAAACCCAAACATCTGCACTGCTTGCCGTATTGCTTTTTACTTTTAGTGCATCACCAGACTGCATTACAACCTTTGCTCCACCGTCTAATATTTGTAGTGCTGATCCTGCAGGTATGGGTGCATCCTTAATTAGATGAATATCGTTTGAACTATCGTTGATATATACCTCAACCGTAATTTGCGATGAAGTTACATTTGCTACCATGATCCCAACTATAGCGTCATCTGAGTTTGCTGTTCGTAAAGTTACGGCACTTGTGCCTACACCGTTGGCTGTATTTCGTTCAAAATCTTGTGCCATATATTCTCCTTTACAATGCTATCGCCATTGCTGTGGCAAAACCTTTAGAAGCTGAGTCTGCCGATGCGTAGGTTTTAACATCAGAGGCAGGAACAGATTTCATTGTACCACCATCATTAACGATTATACCATCACTGTCAGCTATAGTTATAGAACTACCTACAGACGTTCCACCGTCTAGTAAATTTATTTCCGTAGTCGTCGCTGTTACTCCGTCTAAAATATTTAACTCTGAAGCTGTAGATGTGACCCCGTCTAAAATATTTAACTCTTCTGGTGTGGATGTGATCTGTGTGGTACTCGCTGCTGCAAGAACCGGCAAAGTTCCAGACTGGTTTGGCAGACTTATTGTTCTATCGGCTGTAGGATCAACTGTTGTTAATGTTGTCTCGTGATCGTTAGCTGTAGAACCCTCAAAAACTAAGGTGTTCTGAACATTTATAGTTGTACTATCTACCGTTGTGGTTGTGCCACTAACTGTAAGATTACCTGTAACTGTGAGATTATCGTTCACTGTTGTTTCTGAAGTCGTATGCCCTATAGATATCGCAGTCCCCGATATGCCTGTGCCTATCGCTACAGACTCACTACTATTCGCTGTATCAACTACAAGGTAATTATCTGACCCTTGCTTTATTGTGAACGCTGTAGCTGAGTTGTCGGACACCGCTACATTTATATCTGTCCCGTCTGGACTTATAGAGTCTACAGCTATATCACCTACATTTGTGATATTATTGTCACCAAAACTTACGTTATCGCCAAAGGTTTTATTTGTTAAGGTGGCAGTCGAGGCTGTTGATACTAAACGAGCATTACCCCCTGTACTGGGTAGAGTTAGTGTATTATTAGCACTCTCTGAGTGAGGGGCTGCCGTTACTATCTGACCATGACTATTGTTTTCGCAGTTAAACTGTATGGCTCCCTGATTGTCATTACCTTTGACCGTAACGTGTCCTGTTCCGTTTGGAGCTAACTCTAAGTCTGCATTTGATGTCGTTACGATGTCATTACCATTTAGGTCTAAATTACCACCAAGCTGTGGTGACGTATCGTTTACTACATCAACACCTGTAAGAGATGCACCACTACCACTAAAGGCTGTAGCTGTTACTGTGCCCCCTATGGCAACATTATTACTACCATCCTCCACAACAATCTTGCTTGCAGGCACTGTGATAAACACATCTTTGGTTCCTGCACCAAAATCTACCAAATTATTACTGTTAGAACTCGCTATAACTGATCGTGCTAGTGTTGTGCCAGAGGATGTAAATGTTCCTAAACCAACCTCAAAGGCACCATTTGTATTGTCAACAATAGCATAATAGGTTGTATCAGAATTAGATAGATTAGCAGTAAAAGTTTCAAAATTCGTGACTGCACCGGCCAAGGTGATTGTGCCTGTGCCTGTTGTCGTTGTCGTTTCACGAACTCTATCTGCTATCACAAAGGCCATTATGCTATCCTTATTATCGCGTTACTTGCATCAGCCGCAGGAAAAACTATAGTAAAATCACCCGATGATGCTGACTTATCAGAACCAAAATCTAAGACACACACCGCCGGATCACCAGAAGCACTATCATTAAATATTAAGGCTCCTCTAGCTGTAAGAGTTACATTACTAAAGGTTTCATCCGTAAAATCTGTCAAAGCAGTCGTGCTAGATGATGTTGGCGTTACATTAGTAAGCGCCTGTCCTTTTGCGGTATAATTTGTACCAGACACTTCATTACTTGTAGTATACGCTGTAGTCCCCGCTCCTAGACTAGCACTAGAGGTGTACAGCGCTATATTAAAAGTATTACCGGAACTATTTGTAAAATTGTGAACACCTTGTAGAAGCTCTACCTTAAATGATGTGCACATTGCCTGTGATATCGCCATTATAATCTCCTTATCATTTCTGCAAGCTTTTCGTGTCCTGCATTTTTAATCGCGTTGCAAACAGTAGTTCTATCTGATTTTATTGCTTCTTTCATATAAAATGTAATTACTTTTTCTAAATGTGCTTTGAAAGCATGGGCCTGATCCCTAATCTCAGGGGCAGCGTTGTCGCCAACCTCTACAATTTTATCTACACAACGAGCTGCCACTTCTTCTGGAGTGAAGCCCCTGTTGTTTGTAGTTTGTATATCTACTATTGGTGTTTTTGGTAATTCCATCAACATTATTGCTTATCCCTCATAACCATGCCTGTTCTGTAATAATCACTAACCTCTTTTGCCTCGCCATACAGTTTAAGCGATTGCACTGCTTCAGTAAACCTTTGTGCATAATTCTGCATAACATCGGGCTCACCTTTCATAAACGTGTATGCTTCCATTAAACTGCCGTACAACAAAGCATTAGGTGCATTTGTGCTCAACCACGTAGAACCCGAATCAGCTCCCGCTGTAAGACTATTTGGTCTGTAATAATAATGCAACTCTACTGCAAAACTACTGCTAGGCGTGGGTGCCACAATAAAGTTGTCGGTATCAAATAAAGCATAAAAACGTGGCGATCCTGTGGTGGAAGAGTTTGGCGTGAAGGTTTGTATAAAATTTACATCTTTGTAATCAAGAAAAACCTTATTGCTACTTGCATCGGTAAAACTTAGAGAAAAAGGTGTAAGAAAATCTGTTGGACACGCTAAAAACTCACTGCTTGAAGTGAAAGCGGCTGTTGCATTTTTTCTAAATATACTGAGCTGCACGTTTTTAAGTATGCGCTCCTCTGCAATCTTAATAAAATTAGATAGATTATTTGTAAACGTCGTCTCTGTATTTTCAGAATAATCCTGTATCGCAGTCTTTAGTGTGGCAAAAGTAAAACTCATGTTGTCACCGTAACCTCTCCGACAGATGCAATAGCGCGTATAGCCACACCTCTGTCTGGAAAACCACCGGGACCAACAGTAACTGTCTGTGGCTCTGTTCTATCTGGTCTAGCGTCTTTTAATGCCAAGGCATCGACTACAGTAGGAAAAGGCTCAAGCTGTGGTTGCTTTGCCTCAAACTCGTCTTTGCCCACAAGAGATCCATTCCACTCTTTACGCATATCTTTATATTTATAACGAAAACCTGATCTATCTGATATGGCGTAAGCGTGTTTACCTTGTGCAAATCGAGCCATCAGGAACTCCTAAAATATTCATACTGAGGCACTACGTTAAAAGAAGCTCTGTCTCTATCCTCAGTCATCGCGCGTTGAAACTCCTCTTCGTATACTGCTTTAAGCATTTGTGTTCTATTAGGCGCTCTTTTCATACTAATATAGTAAGCCAGTCCTGCTGCCAAACATGGGAAAAACCGAAAGGGCATATCCATAGTATTTATAAACGTGTCTGCATCGTCCATACGGGTGAGTGCATCAAATATTATAGTGTCTGTGCTGTTTTCTGGAGTAGGCCATATTTTTAAAACAGGTGTAATTTGTCTATCCAAAAAGAATTGGTTAGGTCGTCCTGTTGTGCTCTTAGTAGGTATGCCTAAATATGTGGATCGGCTTATTCGCTCCATGGCAAAATCTGTACTGCTACGTCGTACTACAACAGATAAGATATCAATCACATTTGTATTAAGATTATACGTCGCTGTACCAGAGGTAAGTGCTTGTGTGGTTTGTGTAATAGTCCACTGATTAAGACCACGATTAGCCCATTCGGCTAACATCAAGTTAAGAGAACGCTTGGCAGATTTAAGATCGTAACCTGTTCTGACCTCTAAACCACAACGTTCAAACGCTTCTTCAATGTACTCCGCAACGTCGAGTTCAAAGTCTGTGCTATCTGATACGGCCATTTACTCATCCTTGTTTGCGTACATATTATCAAAAATTTGGTTTACGTCCAACACATAATCTAAATCAGACTTCGAGTAATGTATATGTTGCGATGGTTTAAAGTCCGGAGGTCCATCACCAGTCTCAAACCATGCGGGATGAGTAACACGAACACGATTGTTTGGCAAGGCTACAATATTACCTGTGTAATCGCCGGCATCGAGTAAGGTAAGAACGTGACTTTGCTTATGCTGTGCGGGGTCATCGGCAATTTCGCTTTCAGTATAATCAACAGTAAAATGATATTTAGCAGGAAAAAACTCACTGCCTATTTTTGCCATCCACGGACAAGGAGTTGCTCTATTTAAGGTATACACAGCGTGATGATGCGAAGCACAGTCCCAAGGTTGTGCTAAATAGGTCTCCATAGGATCAGGCCAACCCTCAAAATCAAAATCACCAACGAGAGCAGTTATGGGCATACGCGCCCACATAGCACCACCATGCACATTAGGCTCATCGTCATCGTTTTCACAGCCGGTAAATATTACTTGAAACGACAAACACCTGTTTGGCATTGTTGTAACAGCGATAGCCATCGCGTGCAAAAACTCCCCATGATATTTTTCATGGTTGTGTGTATACTCTCTTCGCACCCAACATTTAAAATGTGGGATGTTACTCTGTAAGTAGGGCAAGTTATCTTGGGCCTTTTGTCTTCTTTGTTACGTTAAAACCTTTACCCGCTAAAAACTTTTTAGCTTTAGCAACTGTCATTCCTGCCATCGCTCCGGCACCTGCTCCCATGGCTGCTCCCGCCATTTTTGCCGGAGAGGCGGTCACTTTTCCACCCGGCTTAAATTTTTTCACAGCGCCACCTTTTTTCATCATCTTCTTAACGGCACCACCTTTTTTCATCATTCTTTTAACAGCACCACCTTTTTTCATCATTCTTTTAACAGCACCGCCTTTACGCTTCATTGCATATGTTTTCTTTTTTCTCATAAGGTTCTCCTAAGTATACAAAGTTTTTTTACGCCTGTTAGACATCACTGCCCCACACCCTCGTGCGATAAATCGTTTACCTTTTAAATTTACATCATCTTTTTCAACTTTACCACCTTTATCGTAGCCCAAAGGCAAACCTTGCAGTTTTTTTCCTGTGACAGTAAACGTGTCTCTAACGCGTCTGCTAACGTTTTTAAGAGGCATAGTTTTGTCTAAGAACTGAGAATAACTTATTCTTTTGGACGTATAGTCATCTATGGCTTTAATATATTTTCTTTCATCTGAATTATACGCTTGTCCCATTATCGAATATAACCTCCGTTACCAAGACGCACTACGGCTTGTTTTGTATTTTTAACTACTGTCTTGCCTTTTGCACCTGCACGTTTTTTCTTTTTGGCCGTAGCTGCACGCTCTTTTTTACTTAAAGACTGCGCCTTGCTACGTGGTAAACATCTGTCTGGGTTCTTCTTATCTTTAGAGGTACCGCATTTACCTTTAATCTTGCCGTCCGTACCAATACGAACCCAGTCTTGCTTAAGCCATTTTTTAAGTTCACCCATTATGTTTTCTTCTTTTTCTTTTTACCTTTTGCGCCTTTTGCGTAATTCGGATCTTTACAGTACTTACTTGCAGCAAGATTTGCATAAGCGCTTGGATATGTATCAAAGGTACGCTTTGCCCATGCCTTACCTTCAGGACAAATCTTACCGCCCTTTTTCATTTTAACAACACCACCCTTAGCCATCTTTACTACAGGACACGCCCCGCGTCCTAGATTTACTTTACTTCTTGATTGCGGCCTGCTCATATCTTGCACTCCTTTTAATAAAGTCTTCCCACAAAGGTTTTAACATTTCATTGTTTTGTTCAATCTTAACAGACATAACGGCGGTGCGCTTATCCACACTAATCAGCGTCACAGTCATCCAAGTAATTGCACCCAAGGATAGCGTAGTAATACTACCAACTAATGCTTGCTTAATTAACATCGCCATCTTCTCCTTGCCTGCCGTAAACGACTATTTGGATTTTTAGCCGCCTTTGGAAACTTTTTCATCTGTCCGGCGCTTCGTGCACAAAATGACTTACGCCTTGCTTTTTCTTTTGCTGTTAGGTTTTTCTTCTTTGTAACAGCAGTTTTTAATTTACTGCCCGGATTATCGCGTCTGTATTTAGCGACACCGGCGGCAGTCATTCCCGCCCCAGACTTTGTGGAGCGGAAATACTTTTTAGTTTTAGGCGGTTGCTTATCTCGCCTACGTTTAGTCATAATTCTTACGCATCATCAGAATGACGGTATACGTATCTGCACTAGAGTGTCCTACTGTGGTAAAATCAATGTCGCCAGTCACACCAGACCCTGCATTGTTTTTAAGACCACCAAACTCACTGTAGTCGTGGTGACCACTTTGGTTTTCACCTAACTCTATTATAAAAGCATCCGATGTAGCGTCAAAAAACATTCTAACTTTCATGCCAATGCACTGCCACCATATTTTATCTATAGTAACATTTGTGCAGGTCTGACCATGACCGTTAGTGTTTAAAGCGCTAACATCAACCTTTTTTACCGCAGATTCACCAGTTCCATCTGAAATGTTCGTAAACTTCATCACAAGTGTTTTGTCATTATCGACAAGTGTTTGTGAGGTTACTGCATCAGCCATGTTACCCTCCTAGAATACTGAGTATTCTAATTCTACTGTAAATCTTCCCGCAGTTGCGTCTGCATTAAGTGTTGTTGTAGCGGCTGCGTACAGATGTTTACTTGCAATAGCTACTGCCACATTTGGTTCAAACACATGAAAATTACCGGCAGAATTATTGAAGTTTATATCAATCTCTGTGACAGATAGAGCTGCTGATAGTGTGGGTGAGAAAGCAGCTACACCTGCACCAACAATTTCTGTACCAGAAGATACCGCTGCATTAGTAGCTGTACCAGAGGTAGCACTTAGCTGAAGAGATCCAACAAGAGTTTGACCTGCCGCAGTGGTTATACCTACAACAGCCTTATGTATGAAAAACTTAGTAGCTGTTACCAAATCATCAGGATGATCTGTGTTAAGTGTCCCTAATTCAACAAGAACGTCTCCGTCAGCATATTGTGTGCTTGTGTCTGTTCCGGCTAATGTACCTGCAAATGTTTGTATTTTTCTGGTTCCCAAAGAAATAAGCTGACCTGTTGAATTTACAGAAAA
>Ga0209348_1000262_pt1 | contig 29631 bp, 35 predicted proteins | sample ETNvirenome_2_30_FD_184065 | JGI IMG/M metagenome (GOLD analysis project Ga0209348, IMG submission 184065) | Marine viral communities from the Pacific Ocean - ETNP_2_30 (SPAdes) (version 2) | ecosystem: Environmental > Aquatic > Marine > Oceanic | place: Pacific Ocean | collected 2013-06-22
CCTAATGATTGGTCTGAGAAGCGTCCTGGCGGGTACCTGTTGAACGAGGTAATGCGAGGACACGATATGGTTCGCCGTGGTGTCGGATGTATACAGGGAGAGACACCCTACCAATTTCTGAACAAGATTCAGAAAGTTGGATATCGACTCAATCCACTGATTGTTGATGTTGCTGAAACATTAATGGAACGTGGACATGTAGTTGGTAAGTTTGTCCCTATCGTAGATATACCTCTACCACCTAAGCCTGTCGATATTGCTGAGAACTATGACTCACGCAAGCAATATAGGCGAGATGCAGCAGAAGTAATGAACATCAATGCTGCATCATTTAAGAAGTCATGTAGAACACGCATGACAATGGAAGCAGTAAGAATGTTCAAGGATAAGAAAGAGTTCTTCATTCCATGGTCATTTGACTATCGAGGACGTGCTTATCCCATCCCTGCCTTCCTAACTCCTCAAGATACTGACTTTGGTAAATCATTACTGAAGTTCAGTGAGGAAGCATTCATGACGCCAGAAGCCGAGGAATGGCTAGCTTTCCAAGTTGCAACAACTTATGGTCTTGACAAAGAACCTATGCACTTACGTATGCAATGGGTTAAAGACAACGATGCGGTGATTTCTGCGGTCGCTCAAGATCCCATAGGTAACTTGTCAATCTGGGAAGCAGCTGATGAGCCTTGGCAATTTCTAGCTGCATGTGATGAATACCACCATTGTGTTATTAACTGTGATCGAAATTACACTTCTCTGCCAGTTGCAACTGACGCCACCTGCAGTGGTTTACAAATACTCGCCGGATTATGCCGAGACGCAAGAACTGCAAGTCTTGTCAATGTACTGCCAGGAGAAAGACCCGCCGATGCATATGCAGTCGTCGCCGAGCACGCTAAACCAAACGTCCCTGAGTCTATAAGACCTTACATGGACAGAAAAGCGGTCAAAAGAGTCGTAATGACTGTCCCATACAATGCTAAACCTCACTCTAATCGTGGATATATCCGCGATGCTCTTAAAGAGAAAGGAGTAGAGGTCAATAAGGATGATCTGACAGCAACTGTGAAGGCTGTAAGACAATCTATGGATGAGGTTGTACCTGGTCCTATGGCTGCAATGAAATGGATTGAGACTGAAGTTGGTAAAGCGATTAAGAGAGGAGCCACACATCTTGAGTGGGTTACACCATCAGGATTTGTAGTCAATCAAAAGTTAAATAAGAAACGTGTTGAAGAAGTAAAACTACAGTTACTTGGTCGTGTTGAGATCAGAATTGCTACAGAAGATAGCGACAAAGTAGATCTTAGTCATCACAAGAACGCTACAGCACCCAACCTAATCCATTCGTTAGATGCATCCTTACTACACCTATCTGCACTCCGCTTCGACGCACCTATATCCCTCATACATGATTCGGTTCTATGTCGTGCTACTGACATGGGTACTCTTTCATCCATCGTGCGTGAGGTATACATGCACTTATTCGCTGAAAACTCCTACTTGGAGAATTGGGCTGAACAGATAGGTGCTGAAACTGAACCACCGATCATTGGAGATCTGAAACCAGAGTCCGTGATTGAATCCACTTATTTTTTCTGTTGATGTCTAATGAACTCGCCACGACCTCCACCGCACTAACCGCGATAATGGATACGTCAGTGGAGGATATCAAGACCAAGGACCAAGCCAAAGAGTGCTTCCAATATGGAGTACTAGCAGGCAAGGTCAGTTCACATCTAAAGAGAGTTGCTGTCACTGCTTGTGTTGACAAGCTAGGCATGACACGTAAGGACACAGGTGCTTTGCTTGTTATTGGCGCACATCAAGTATCCAATTTACTAAGTGAAGCACGGGCTGTGCAAATGGCTAAGCCTGCCACCATGGGCTCAAAAGGTTCCGTCATGACGGTACCTCCTGTGGAAAACCCACAGCAACTGTCTCAACTGCTCCCTACTCAACGTGATGTCAAGGCTTACGCTAAGGCTCCTGTTGCAGTGAAGGAGCAAGTCGTGGATCTATCCAACTCAACACCAACACCTAATGATGCGATTGTTGAGAAGGTCCGCTCACTAATCAATGAGGACTTTGAGATTGATAGCAGTTCTCTCACTAATGCTGAGAAAGACGAATGTCTAGAAGGTTTACATGTACGTGTTGAAGCATTGACTGCACACGCTGCATTCAATGACCAAGCCTGTGCTGCTGCTATGAAGGAGTACGGCTATCTAAATCAGGAAGGTTTTTGGCAAGACCATAAACCTCTCACAATCATTAGGAATCTACTTCCTAAATTATCTACCGATGAGCGTAAACAGCTCATTGACTTACTTATTTCACCCATTAACCAATGAACGCTTTAGCATATGCAGAAATGCATCACAACCCTGCGTATAACATCAACGTATTTGGTACAACACTGAACAACGTTATCGCAGCAATGAGTACCCTTAGTGGAAATACTGTCACTGGCGGTATTGAACATAGAGGACTATATCACACTGACAAGCGATTCAGTATTTACACAGGAATCCCATTCATGGGTAAAACTCCTATCTGCTCTTTGTTTAAACTTCTTGATTGCAGTAAACAAGCTGCCGTTGCTGTAAAGGGGCGCAAGTATTCCCACCATAAAATCACTGGTCCTGAGTACATGCGTAGTCTTATCATTCGATGCTTGCGTGGTCAAATTCTCAACCCAATTGTAAGGTTTGATCTTGCAACAAAAATGCTTGAGAAGCTTCGTAAATCTTCTATGAATAACAAGTTTGTCCGTCAAGCAATTAAACCTCAGAATGCACGAAGTGCAGCATCTCTAATTATTTTTGACTAATCCACTAACGTATAAACCTGATGCCACGCAACATTATTAAAACTGAACAGCCTGTCATCCTTGAAGGATTTCAAGCTGTGATGAAACCGAGTAAGTTTGGATACTCTCTTGCTACTACTGTTAGTCAAGAAGTAATCAATCTACTTGAAGACGATCGGATTGAGACCCTGAAGTGGTGTGAATCCAAATTGAAGAACCCTAAGCGCAGTGTATGTAAACCTGAGCCATGGGAGGAGGTAGCTAATGGACAATACAAGGTCAAGTTCTCATGGAATGAGACCAACAAGCCACCTATTGTTGACACTGAAGGAACTCCAGTTACAGACGAGGCAACACCTCTATATTCTGGATCAAAGGTCAAGGTCGCGTTCTATCAGAAACCATATATTCTCAAGGACGGCGTTACTTATGGTACTTCGCTTAAACTTGTGGGTGTGCAGGTTGTGTCTCTCAACGCTGAAGCGGGAGTCGACACAGGAGACATGAGTTCTGATGATGTTGCTGCTTTGTTCGGTAACACACAAGGCTATAAAGCAAGTGATCCAAATGTAACTGCGTCTGATGATAGTGATGCGGCAGTTTTTTGATATAGCTGCTGTATTTCTTGTCTCCATGTTTGCAATAAAAATGTGGAGACACAGACCAGCATCATCATTACATAAACAAAATGACCGTAGTAGTTGAAGAAAGAGGTCGTATGAACCTTTTTGCAAAAGAACCCCCAATTGAAATTATGGACGTGACTGAAACACACAATGAAAAAGCCGAAAGGCTGAACGGACGACTGGCAATGATTGGTGTCATTGCTGCACTGGGAGCATATGCGCTTACTGGACAGATTATTCCTGGTGTCTGGTAATGGCTTTCAGGTCAGGACTTGAAGAGAAAGTCGCTGATCTAATGGTTGATTTAGGGATTGATTACGAATATGAATCAACACAGATTCCCTATCAAATTGAACATATCTACACTCCTGATTTTCTATTGCCTAATGGCATCTATCTTGAGTGCAAAGGGTATTGGGAAGCCTCGGATCGTCGTAAGATTAAAGCCGTCAAACAGCAGCATCCAGAGATCGATCTGAGGATGGTCTTCCAAGCACCCTTTAATACCATTAGTAAAAAATCTAAGACTACATACGCACGCTGGTGCGAGAAAAATGACATACCATGGACCAGCTTCGGAAACATTCCAGGAGAATGGTTCCTCTGAATTTATACGACATGAAGCATGTCCTAGTTGTGGCTCATCTGATGGCTTAGCTGTCTATACAGATGAGCACACTTTTTGTTTTGTGTGTCAGGAATGGTCCCCTGGCACTGACTCTGTTGTTATTCAAAAACACGTTATGACCACCCACTACAAGGGTGAAGCTGTCTATCTACCTAAACGTAAGATCTCCGAAAAGACTTGCGAACGGTTCAAGATATACAAGGATGGCAATACTCTTAGGTTCCATTACCACAACTCTGATGGTCAGGTAATTGGTGCCAAAGTTAGAACTACCAATAAGATCTTTTCCTACGAAGGAGATACAGATGGATCATTCTTCGGACAACACTTATGGAAAGGGCACGGTAAACAAATTATCATCACTGAAGGCGAGCTTGATGCTGCAAGCTATGCCGAACTATATCCCACATGGGATGTGGTCTCGTTACCAACTGGAGCAGCCGGTGCCAAGAAAGCAGTTCAAAAGAACTATGAATTTCTCCAAGGTTACGACAGTATTATCCTTTGGTTTGATAATGATAAGCCGGGCTCTGAGGCGGCTAAAGCAGCAGCTGGTGTCTTACCACCTGGTAAGGTTTCCATCGCGCGATTAGCGGCATACAAGGACATCTCAGACGCTGTTCAAGCTAATGATAGAGCAGCTATTGATGAAGCATTCTGGTCTAAGAAACCATATAGACCAGATGGAATCATTGAAGGAAAGAATCTCTTAGAAGAGATCACTACACCTAACCCACCAAACGATCATGACTATCCATTCGACGGTCTACAAAGACTTACACACGGGATCAGGTATGGAGAGCTTGTTACAATCACTGCAGGATCTGGTATTGGAAAGTCCAGCTTCTGTCGTGAGCTTGCAACTTCTCTACTTAAAAGAGGAGAACGAGTTGGTTACCTGGCTCTTGAGGAGTCCAATAGGAGGACCGCTTTAGGTCTGATGTCATCTGCTGTAGGTAAATCACTACATCTTGGAGAACCTACACATGAAGAACTCACGGAAGCGTTCGATCAGACGATGGTTGATTGGAACCTCTATCTTTTTGATGGTTTCGGCTCCTATGATCCTGATGTTATCTATAGTCGCATTGAGTATCTTGCTCAGGGTCTCGATTGTCGAGTCATATTTCTCGACCATTTGTCCATCTTGTTATCCGGGCTTGACGGTGACGAGCGACGAATGATCGACTCAACTATGACTAAATTAAGGTCATTAGTTGAACGTACTGGAATAGCTTTATTTCTGGTATCACACTTACGTCGCTCTGGAGGCGATAAAAATCATGAAGAAGGAGCAAGAGTCACGCTTGGACAATTGCGCGGATCTGCTGCAATCGCTCAACTCAGCGATAGCGTTATTGGACTGGAGAGAGATCAACAATCCGACAAAGATGGAAGTTCTACGACAGTTAGAGTGCTTAAAAATCGTTATTCAGGCGAATGCGGCATAGCTTGTACATTAACGTATGATTTAGAAACTTGTAAGTTTAATGAAACAGAACCCGAAGAGGAATTTAACCCGTCAACTGATTTCTGAATACAAAGAAATGAACAAACACTTCGAAGAAGAAGGTCTAGCTTTTCGTGTACAAGTACCTGAATTACCCGAATTAAATAAACCTAACCCACCTACACCGGAGGCTATCAAACGAGCACAGTTCGTTGATAAGACCTATGTATGGACTGGCAGATGAGTTTAGTTTTTGACATTGAAACTAATGGATTTCTAAAAGATGTTTCTACCATCCACTGCCTTGCTATTCATGACCTCACTACAGAAAAAACTATCACGTATAACGATGCGGGTAACCAAGAACCTATCGTACGTGGGATACAACGACTCCAAGACGCTGATCTCATTATTGGTCACAATATCCTTGGTTACGATCTGCCTGTTATTAGGAAACTATACGGCTGGTTTAACTCTCCTGGTTGCTCCATTGATACTCTTCTGCTTTCTAGGTTATACCACCCAGACATGATCAAAGTAGATAAGAAGCATAATTGGAAGCATATGCCGTTAAAGCTATACGGCAGACATTCTCTTGAGTCCTACGGTTATCGATTAGGTGAATTTAAAGGTTCGTTCTGCGCCAATACTGATTGGAAAGATTGGTCACAAGAAATGGAAGATTACTGCATACAAGATGTACACGTCACCACCAAACTTTGGAAACACTTCACACCATACCTGAATGGATCTCGTTAGAGCACCGAGTTCAGGAAATACTTACTCAACAGGAGATACATGGCTGGCGATTTGACGAAGCTGCTGCATGGAAACTTGCATCGACTCTCAGACAAGAACTTCAAGATACTCATGAAGTATTACGAAATAGGCATCCTTACGTACGAGGAGGAGAATTCACTCCGAAACGAGATAACCGCACACAGGGATATGTCAAGGGTGCACCCATTACTCGACTAAAAGAATTTAATCCAACATCAAGGGACCACATCGCATGGATCTTGCAAACATACTATGGCTGGACTCCAAGCCAGATGACAACTACTGGGAAACCTATCATCGACGAAGTGATTCTGAAAGAGATAGGGTCAGAGATTTCTATGATGTTTCTGAGATGTTTGACGGTAACGAAAATGCTTGGTCAGATCTCGGAAGGCATGAACGCTTGGCTGAAGCTATGTACGACTAATGGACGAATACATCACCATTGTTCAGTTGCAACTAATACGCACCGTTGTGCTCACAGAAATCCAAATTTAGCCCAAGTAAATAGTGATGAAAGATTTAGACGACTCTTCATTCCGAGCGAAGGTCTCACTATGGTCGGCGCTGACTTGTCTGGGATTGAGCTTCGTATGCTCGCTCATTACCTTGCTCGTTATGACGAAGGAAGATACGCAAAGCTATTACTTGAGGATGACATCCACCAAGTCAATGCGGACAAGATTGGAATCTCCAGGCGTGCAGTGAAGACGGTCACCTACGCAATGTTGTATGGAGCTGGTGATGAAAAAATAGGACATTCTTATGACCAACAACTATCATCATCAGCCGCTAAACGCAAAGGTAAAGAGATTAGATCTGCGTATGTGGAAGCTATTGAAGGACTCGGTGAACTCTTGGAAGCAATTAAGAAAGCTGCGGAAAAAGGCTTTATTCGATCTCTCGATGGAAGAAAAATTGCGGTTGATTCACCTCACAAAGCATTGAATTTTTGCTTGCAGAGCGGAGCCGCAACGATCGCTAAGCGGTGGATGGTTATTAACCAAGATACTATTAAACAAGCACAGCTATGTGCATCACAATTAGCTTTTGTCCATGACGAATTACAGTTCGAGTGTTCTAGAGAACATGTATCAGAACTATCAACATCCCTGGTATATTCAGCTCTCGCGGCTGGAGAATATTACAAACTCAGAATCAAAATCGAAGCCGAAGCAGTCGAAGGAGATAACTGGAGCAATACCCATTAAACACCCACATGAAACTACTGATAGATGCTGATTACATAGTCTACAAGTGCTGTGCAGCAGCTGAATACGATATCGATTACGGTGATGATGTGATTGTTGTTGGTAGCTCCTTCAAGGAAGCCTATGGCAATGTCATTCGTGATTTGAACAAGATCAAGAACCAATACTTTGAGGGGGAACTAATCCTATTCTTTAGTGACTCTATCAACTTCCGTAAGACTGTGGATCCTGACTATAAGGGTCATCGCAACAGGAAGAAGCCTTGTGGCTATAAGCGAGTAATAAACAAGCTTGCTGAAAACTATCCACTAATCAGGATGCCTACCTTAGAAGCAGATGATGCTATGGGTATTTATGCAACATCGAATGATGACTGTATTGTGGTATCACCTGATAAGGATATGAAACAAATACCGGGTACTTTGTATAACCTAACTGAGACATTCACCATCACCGAACAGGAAGGATGGGAATGGTTCCTAATCCAGACTTTGGCAGGAGACAGTACCGACGGTTATTCAGGAGCACCTGGATACGGCATAAAAACAAGCCAAAAATTTTTTGCCGATTACGGATACACTTGGAATAGTGTTGTCAAAGCGTTTAAGCAAAAAGGTCTAACAGAGCAAGATGCTTTGCGAAACGCACGTCTAGCAAAGATTCTTACCTCTAACGATTATGACAACGGACCGATCCTCTTCAGCCCCACCATTTCCAGTGACGGAGATGACGATGGAACAAGAGTTCAAGATGAGACAGATTGAAGATGGTGTAGAGAAAGCTAGTAGAGAGGATCTAATCATCATCCTGCTAGCACTACAACGTCAGTGTTTTGTCTTAGGAAACAACGTTAAAAACTTACTATCTCAATGGTAAACAAATCACCCACACACTACACCCGTGGTTCTATTGAGGTCTGGGATTTCATCCGAGATCAAGAGCTTAACTACCACCTTGGTAATGCTATTAAATATATTTGCAGAGCCGGTTACAAGAGTCCTGCGACGAAAGCGGAGGACATCAAAAAGGCTATCCACTATCTTGAAAATGAACTCGAACACATTGAATCAGCATTGCGTTTCTCAGAGCCTAAGCGATCAAGCGATAGCCTTCCGAGCGTCGTATGGAATCCAGAACAGCGTGGAGAACCGGACTATGCAACTGGGTTTGATCGCTGAGGAATTTGAAGAGTTCCGATCAGCTGTCAATAATGAACCATACGATAATGAATTAAAAGAGTTAGCAGACCTTGTTTATGTCTGCTTCCAGTATGCCGAGAACATGGAGTGGGACCTGGAGGAAGCACTAGACCGTGTTCACAAATCAAATATGTCGAAGCTTGGATTAGATGGTAAACCTATCCGTCGAGCTGACGGCAAGGTCTTGAAAGGACCTAACTATCAACCACCTAATTTGAAAGATCTAGTCAATGCCTAATCTAATCTCACGCACCGGACGGGTGCAATCTTGGATCGATGATCCCGAAGGACGCTTGCCAGTGTCCTGCACAGTATTTGTTGTTGAAGACTCAATGGAGGGTCCTAATGGAATCGAAGCATCATGGCGTTTCTCCTCTCATGCACTACGTCTGGGCGCTGGAGTCGCGATCCACCTTTCAAAACTACGACCGAGAGGAAGCGATAATGGCAAAGGACTCGTTGCTTCAGGTCCTGTATCGTTTGGACGAATTTATAGCACGCTCAACGAAACTCTAAGGCGAGGTGGCAAGTACAAAAATGGTGCTTGCGTACTTCATCTAGATGCGTCTCATCCTGACATTGAAGAGTTCATTAGAACACCACGAGAAGAACTGCCATGGGTAAAGCGATGTGTAAACATCACTGATGAGTGGTGGAACGATATGGATCCACTAACTAAACAATATCTATTAGGAGGAATCAAGGCTGGTGACATCTGGCTAAACAAAGTTAAGTATGAAGGATCAAAAAGAATACGTGGAAACGTTTGTCTTGAAGTGTACTTGCCCAGCCGAGGAACCTGTCTGCTACAGCACCTCAACCTTGGAGCCTGTACATATGAAGACATCCCAAAAGCTTACGTTGTCGGGATGCAAGAACTTTGTGAGCTACATTCAAGGACGGGTGTGGGAGAGACAGGAGAGTACCTATCTTCTACCACTGATCGACAGGTTGGACTTGGAGTATTGGGTCTCGCAAATCTCTTGCGGAGATACAACGTTAGTTACGAGCAGTTTGGACGTGCGCTCGAACACTATGACAAAGGAGATGCAAGAGCAACTGTCGCATACGAGTTAGTATCACGCATCGCTCAGGGCATCAAGGAAGCGTCTAAAATAGCGCGTCAATACAACATGGTTAGAGCCTTTGCAATCGCTCCCACAGCGTCTTGTAGCTACCGCTCACAGGACACTGATGGGTTTACATGTACACCTGAGATTGCACCACCCATTGCACGGACTGTTGACCGAGATAGTGGAACCTTTGGTGTCCAAACATATGATTATGGCGAAGTAGAAATTGCATCCGAAGTTGGATGGGATAATTATAAAGCTGTCGCTGACGGTATTATGAAACTATACCGAAGCAGTGGACTTCTTCACGGTTACTCTTACAATTGGTGGTCAGATTTAGCCACAATGAATGAGGACTTTATCGAAGAGTGGCTACGGTCTCCACAAACCTCTCTTTATTACAGCCTTCAAGTAATGGGTGATGTACAAGATAAGTCTGATGCTTATGCTGCTCTTGATGATGCAGATGTTGATGAATATCTTGCTGACCTATTTGAAGGAGTAAACGAACCTCAATGTGATTGTGCAGAATAACAATGAATCCTTACGACAAATTAATGGCGCGGAAGCGCAAATGGACTCCGGTCAAACCTGTTGCAGGTACATGCCGGGAAGGCGCAGAAGAGACGATACACCGTGCTCTTGCCTTGAGACATATGGAACTACCTGTGGGAGATTTTATAACTGATGCCCTGGCTACTGAAGTGCCGTCTGTGGCACGCGACCTATTGCTTAGCAACGTCACCGATGAAAAGAACCATGACTTGGCTCTCGGTTACATCGCCGATGCTTACGGTACTGATCCTAAGGCGGAAGCTGAAGCACTTAAACTTAAAGAAGCGTGGACTTCGCATCCAGATCACACTGTGCTCAAAGCAATGGTTGCCGAGCGTGCGATTTTCTTCGTACTTCTCCCCTTTTTTCGGTGGAATGGTGATGCTGGAATGCGTACCGTTTCCGCTGACATCTCCAGAGATGAGCAAATTCATGTTGCAGCCAACTCTCTCGTGTGTACAGAACTGGGACTCAGACCGTCTGCTTCCTTGGATAAACTCAGGAAGGCAACTATTAACTGGGTCATGCAGCCACTAGGTAGAAACTCAGAGGTCAGATATTTGGACAAAAAATTTTGGCTGGATAGCAGCGACAACCTGATGTATCAGGGCAAAGCTCCACAGTTTGCAGCCACTAAATCTGCTCGTATGCCTGCTTTCTTTGAGCATAGTAATGTCAACCTCCCACAATACGCTTAATTTTCTTGAGACAAAAGGTCTTCAAGCTAACGCAATCATTCAAGAAATGAATGAAACATTTCCACCCGTACAACCTACGCCACACGACAACATAGAAAAGATCATGTATCAAGCTGGTCAAAGATATGTTGTTGAGTGGTTAATCCAACGCATGGAAGAATAACAATGTGTCTTTTTAAAGCACCTAAGCCTCCAAAACTACCAGATCCACCGCCACTTCCTAAGGTTGCTCCACCGGCACCACCACCGCCACCAGTACTAGCACCAAAGCAATTGCAGCCAGAAGGCGCAGCACCTGACCTACGTATTGGTAGTCAGAAAGCAGTGTCTAGTTCACGTAAGCGTGTCAATTCTTCTTCAATGAAGAGTAGTTTAAACATGGGTGGTAATGCAGGAGGGCTAAACATATGAGCTGCCAGCAAAGATACAATGAGCTACAAAGTGAACGTCAGCAGTTCCTAGACGTTGCTTACACTTGCTCACAACTGACGCTGCCATACCTCATTTCAAGAGACGATGAAAATACAACACATCGTCCTCTTACAACACCTTGGCAAAGTGTAGGAGCAAAAGCATGTGTGACGTTAGCGTCTAAATTGATGCTAGCTTTGCTACCTCCACAAACAAGCTTCTTCAAACTACAAGTCAGAGATGACAAGTTAGGTGAAGATCTTGATCCAGAAATTAGAAGTGAACTTGACCTGTCATTCTCCAAGATGGAGAGGATGGTGATGGATTCTATTAATGCATCTAATGATCGAGTGGTTGTTCATCAAGCCATCAAGCACCTCATTGTAGGTGGTAACTCTCTTATCTTTATGGGTAAAGATGGTCTTAAGAACTACCCACTGAATCGCTATGTAGTGGACCGTGATGGCAACGGTAATGTCATAGAAATTGTCACAAAGGAACTAATCAGTCGTCGTGTGCTTGGTCTGCCTCCAGCTGAAAACAAGAAACCTAATGAGGTATCAGCAGGTGGTGGTCTAAACGGTAGGACTGGTACAAATACATTCGATGATGACGTTGAGGTGTATACCCACGTCAAGCTAGATAAGAAGAACGGTCGCTGGACTTGGTATCAGGAGGCAGAAGATAAGCGTCTTCCTAATAGTCAAAGCACAGCACCAAAGAATGCTTCACCCTGGCTAGTACTTCGATTCAATACTTTTGATGGTGAAGCCTATGGTCGTGGAAGAGTAGAAGAGTTTCTTGGTGATCTGAAGTCACTAGAAGCACTCTCTCAGGCATTGATAGAAGGCTCTGCAGCAGCCGCTAAGGTTGTCTTCCTTGTATCACCATCAAGTACAACTAAACCGCAGACTCTGGCTCAAGCTGGTAACGGTGCAATCATTCAGGGTAGACCTGATGATGTACAAGTTGTACAGGTTGGAAAGACAGCTGACTTCAGAACAGCCTATGAAATGGCTAACCAATTAGGTCAGCGTATCTCTGATGCATTCATGGTATTGAACATCAGACAATCAGAACGTACTACAGCAGAGGAAGTACGGCTGACACAACTGGAACTAGAACAGCAACTAGGTGGGATGTTCTCACTGTTGACTGTTGAGTTCCTTAAACCATATCTTGATCGTACCTTGATGGTGCTACAGCGTAGTGGTCAACTACCGAAGCTACCAAAAGGTATTGTCCGTCCACAGATCGTAGCTGGTGTAAACGCACTTGGTCGTGGTCAAGATAGGGAATCACTGATCCAGTTCATCACAACCATTGCTCAGACAATGGGTCCTGAATCAATCGCTAAGTTCATCAATCCTGATGAATATATTAAGCGACTCGCAACTGCACAAGGTATCGACGTATTGAACCTTGTTAAGAGTATGTCAGAGATTCAAGGGCAAGCGCAGCAACAACAACAAATGATGACACAGCAAGAACTTATTAAACAAGCTGGTCAATTTGCTTCGTCACCGATGGCTGATCCCACCAAGAACCCACAAGCTATGGAGATGATGAATGGACTCACAGGAAACCAAGAAGCGGACCCGAACCCGGAAGGTTAAACAACAACCTAACGAGAAGGTAGAGCTGACCGTAGAAGATGCGGTAGAAAACAAGTATGCACCTAAACCGAAGGTTGGTGCTAATCGTCCTAAGAATATTGTGAATTCGGTTGGACTTGGAAACTTAAAAGTAGAAACTGTTAATGGCTACACTGACGTATGATCCCACTCCTGCTGATCAGCCTGAATTCAATGAAGCTGAGCAAGAAGCTCTAGCTATTGGTGAACAGGCTGAAGCAGATCAGCAACAGATGCTGGCAGGTAAGTTTAAAGATGCTGAGGCATTAGAGCAAGCTTACATTGAACTACAAAAGAAACTAGGTGAAAACGATGGCGAAGAAGTGCGGGACGAAACGTCCTCCGAAGAAGTAAACGAAGAAGAAGCAGAGGTATCACCTGCTCAATCATTAATTACTGAAGCAACTACTATGTATGCAGAGTCTGGTGAACTAACACCAGAGGTACTAGAAAAGTTTAACTCTATGTCTAGTACAGATCTTGTGAATGCTTACATGGAGATGCAAGGCAATCTACCAACAGCAGCTTCACCTGATTTATCTGAATCAGAAGTAAATCAAATTAAGAATACTGCTGGTGGTGAAGAAGGTTATAACCAATTGATGGCGTGGTCTGGAGAGAATCTAGACCCGTCTGATGTTGAAGCCTTTGACCAACTTGTCGAGAGTGGTAACTCACGTCTTATCAGGTTGGCAGTATCTGGACTTAAAGCTGAGATGGAGAAGTCAGTTGGATTTGAAGGGAACATGGTCACTGGTCGTGCGCCCTTCCAACCAGCTGATGTATTCCGCAGTCAGGCAGAAGTTGTAGAAGCTATGTCTGACCCTCGTTATGACAGAGACCCTGCTTATAGGAATGATGTATTCCAAAAACTTGATCGTTCTAATTTAGAATACTAATGGCTAATAATGTAAGCCTCAAGATGGGTACTCATAAGTCACGATCTGGAGGGCTTACAGCCAAAGGTCGTGCAAAGTACAACAAGGCAACAGGATCAAATCTAAAACCACCACAACCACAAGGAGGACCACGTAAACGGTCCTTCTGTGCCCGGATGGGTGGTGTAAAAGGACCAATGAAAAAACCAAATGGCAAGCCAACCAGAAAGGCACTTGCTCTACGTAAATGGAAATGTTAATTATGGCAGCTAAAAAAGGACTTTATGCAAATATCCACGCCAAGCGTAAGCGTATTGCTGCTGGCAGTGGTGAGAAGATGAGGACACCTGGTTCTAAGGGTGCTCCTAAAGATAAGAACTTTAAACGTGCAGCTAAAACAGCTAAGAAAAAGTAATTAAGTGTGGTGGGTGGGAAGGTTCAACACTTACATAAATTATGACCGCAGTTCTACAACAACGGAAGTCCCAATGGGATTACTTCTGTGAGTGGGTGACGTCCACAAATAACCGTCTATACGTAGGGTGGTTTGGTGTCCTGATGGTGCCATGTCTGCTCGCCGCTACAACCTGTTTTATTATCGCATTTATTGCAGCTCCCCCAGTTGATATCGATGGAATCAGAGAACCAGTCGCAGGATCATTGCTCTACGGCAACAACATTATCTCTGGTGCAGTCGTGCCCTCTAGCAACGCTATTGGATTGCACTTCTATCCAATCTGGGAAGCAGGCTCCCTCGACGAATGGCTCTACAACGGTGGTCCCTACCAACTGGTTGTGTTCCACTTCCTTGTCGGTATCTTCTCTTACATGGGACGAGAATGGGAACTTAGTTATCGACTAGGTATGCGTCCCTGGATCTTTGTTGCTTACTCAGCTCCTGTAGCTGCAGCAACAGCAGTGTTCTTGGTCTATCCCTTTGGTCAAGGGTCCTTCTCTGATGGTATGCCACTTGGTATCTCTGGTACCTTTAACTTCATGCTTGTCTTCCAAGCTGAGCACAACATCTTGATGCATCCATTTCATATGATGGGTGTAGCTGGTGTATTTGGTGGAGCATTGTTCTCTGCTATGCACGGCAGCCTTGTTACGAGTTCCCTTGTTAGGGAAACCACTGAGACGGAATCTCACAACAACGGGTATAAGTTTGGACAAGAAGAAGAGACGTATAACATCGTCGCAGCCCATGGTTACTTCGGACGTTTAATCTTTCAATATGCGAGCTTCAATAATTCTCGTAGTCTTCATTTCTTGCTTGCTGCTTTCCCAGTCATTGGCATCTGGTTTACCAGTCTGGGAGTTTCTACGATGGCATTTAACTTGAATGGTTTTAACTTTAACCAATCTATTATTGAGAATCACGGTCATGTAGTTAATACTTGGGCTGATATTCTGAATCGTGCCAACCTTGGCATGGAAGTCATGCATGAACGAAATGCACATAACTTCCCACTGGATCTTGCTACTACCAGTACCAATCAAGTAGCACTAACAACTCCCTTAATTGGATAATAGATGACTATTGATCACAGAAAGGTGGTAGCTTTAGCCACATATGAATCTCCGTTTGTAAAACGGATTAATAATATTGACGATTATCAAGTTACCACCACTGTGACTCGATTTACAAAAAGTGTTTGGTTAGAAAATCAGACTGATATTAGCTACAATATTGCGATTGCAAGTGATGGAGTTTCGTTTACCTTGAGGTCAACTGGAACAGTGAACTACACTGTTGATTGGGGCGACGGTAATTCTGAAACAAGCACTTCCAATACGCTTGCTCATACTTATGCGTCCTCAGGTGCATATACGGTTAAAATAACCTCTAACTCTGATACTTATCGCCCGTACTATAACAATAGCGGCGACGAAGATCAAATTACATCGATTGTAGTAGGTACTGATGATTCTTCAATATTTAGTAATAGCCTTTTAACTGCCTTTAATGGTGCACAGAACATGACCAATTACAGTCAATGGCGTTCCGCAAGTTCTGCTGTAACTGTTTTTAGAGATACTTGGAAAAATTGTTCTGGACTTACATCCTTTCCATTAATCGATACATCAAGTGGAATTGATTTTCTAAGTACTTGGCAATTTTGTTCTGGACTTACTGGGTCATTTCCTTTGATTGATACTTCAAACGGAACTGATTTCGGATCTACTTGGAATGGTTGTTCTGGAATTACGACTTTCCCTGCATTGAATACATCAAGTGGAACTCTTTTCATTTATACTTGGTTTAATTGCTCTGGACTTACATCGTTCCCTTCAATTAATTCATCAAGTGGAACTAATTTTAATGGTGCTTGGAGAAATTGTACTGGACTTACATCATTCCCAATAATCGATACATCAAGTGGGACTAATTTTTCATCCACTTGGCATGGTTGTTCTGGTCTTACGTCATTCCCATCTATTAATCTATCAAGCGCAACTACATTTGATTCTGCTTGGAGAAATTGTACTTCGCTTACAACATTCCCTTCAAATCAATTTGACACGACTGCTAATCTTACAGCGATGGCTTTCCATAATGCATTTACAAATTGTGCTTTGACCACACAGTCTATTGAAAATATTCTGACATCTTTAGATACTAATGGTCAATCTAATATCACCTTGTCTCTTTCTTCTGGTACGAATGCTGGTAAAACAACTTGGACCAGTGCCGCAAATACCGCTTACAATAACCTTGTAGCTAAAGGTTGGACAATCACCTACAACAACTAATTCCATGAGCAATACTGTTTACTACGTATGTCACGGACCCGAGGTTGTGCACCTAGTTGAAGTTTACGGTAATTCAACAGTGACCAGTGGTCAACCTAACATCGAACAATTTGATACTATTGAAGAAGCCTTAGCTCTGGCTATTGAATTTGGCTATGAGCAAGATAAATCAGATCTTGAAGCTCAAGCCTAATAAACATTCACCTTACTTTAAAACAATTACATCGGAGTAATTAAATGCCTTATACAGGACTCACAGTTGAATATGCAGTAAGTACAACAGGTGATCGACTTTTTATTCCAGTTAATGCACCTGAAGCTACAACAGCTGAGCAACGTGCTCAATGTGAAAAACTTTCACCGGATGGAGTGGAGAGTGTAGTGTAAATACATCTATTATAACTATCTAGTACGTTCATCTATGTGGGACATTCAATGTACAACTGATGCTGCTATTATTATACGTGATGCTTTGCGTCTGTATAAAGAACGTTGGGCAGGTGGTCACCCATCTGAACAAGAAGCTATAGCACATCTAGAATATCAATTCAATAAGTTAGTACTTGAGTCCACATTAGACGCATAATTACCATGCATGGAACGGGGCATGGATTACTAGGTACTAATTATGTCTATGAATCTCATTCGTTTTATCGCTAACCAGAAGAAGAAAGCACAACGCTACCAAAGCGATGCTCTGCGTTATCGAGGTGTAGTTTATAAAGAGATTGGCTGAGTAAAAGCTCACAGGGAGGTGCAAGTCCTCCCGTCAATATTGGTAGAGCCGGTACGCCGATACCTCTACCGTCGACGGTAAGAAAAGACCATAACATTTTCAACAAAAAATTTTGCTAGCAAGAAGAACAATAACAACTTAGATTTATTTTTTAATAATGGCTAATACTACTATTACTCCAATTGGTTCGATTAACTCGAACCCGTCAACCATTGGGCTTACCCAGGGTGGCGCTAACTATGATGCCAAGTATGCAACTTACCTGAAGCTATTTTCTGGTGAGATGATCAAAGCTTACGAGTCTGCCTGTATCGCTAAAGGTACAGTTCAGTCACGTACTCTTCGTAATGGCAAGAGTCTTCAGTTCATCTACACAGGACGAATGGAAGCTGGATATCACACACCTGGCACACCGATCCTTGGATCTGGTGATCCTCCGGTGGCAGAGAAGACCATCGTGATGGATGACCTGCTGGTCTCCAGTGCATTTTTGTACGATCTCGATGAGACACTTGCGCATTACTCCCTTAGGTCTGAAATCTCTGCAAAGATCGGTCATGCTCTGGCTGAAGCTTATGACAAGAAGATCTTCCGAATGATCGCTAAGGCTGCTCGTGAAGCACATCCTATTACTGCATCACCTGGTCCCGAACCCGGCGGTTCAGTCATCAGCCTCGGCTCAGGTAATGCGTACAACGCTCAAGCACTTGTAGACGCTTTCTTTGAAGCCGCTGCAATCCTCGATGAGAAGAACGTACCTACCTCTGGTCGTTTCGCCGTTCTGGCTCCACGTCAGTACTACGCTCTGATTTCTCAGGTTGACACAAACATACTTAACCGTGACTTCGGCGCCTCACAGGGCAGCATGAACAGTGGTGAAGGTCTCTATGAGATCGCTGGTATCTCTATCCGTCGTTCTAACAACCTGCCTTTCCTTGCTGGTTCTGTTAGCCGTGTTGATGGTGAGAACAATGACTACTCTGGTGACTTCACTAATCACGCTGGTTTGATTTACATGCGTGATGCTGCTGCTGTTGTCGAAGGTATTGGACCTCAAGTACAAACAACAGGTGCTGATGTTAAGACCATGTACCAAGGTGATGTCATCGTTGGACGTCTTGCCATGGGTGCTGGCACACTTAACCCTGCTGCTGCTATCGAACTGCAAGCTGCCTGATAATATTATTTTATAGAGATTATGGCAAATCAAACTTCTGCAGCTGGCAACAATGGTGTCAGCGGAGCAACTGGAGGTATCTCTGGCGGTAACACTGCCGTTCGTACTTCTGTTGCTAAGACTGCAAAAGGATACGGCTCTGCCGTTTCCGCTTCAACTGTTTATAGCGAGACTAAGAACTTGCGCTTTGCTTACCACCCTGTGGAAGCAGACGCACCAGCTCGGGATCGCTCCTGATAACTATGGGGACCTTCGGGTCCCTTTTTTTTAATGTATTTATTCCTAGTATATTATGTCAACTGAAACAGAACTTTCCAGTGTGAATTCCATACTAGGAAGTATCGGGCAAGCACCTGTATCAAGAATCTATAATGATAGCAATGGTGAGTTTGTTTATATCAACCCTGAGATTGCTGTCGTTCATCAAATACTTAAAGAAGTAGATGCTGATGTGCAGAATGAAGGATGGATATTTAACACTGAGTTTAATTATGAGATGCTACCTAATGTAGATGGTGAGATTTATGTACCACAAGATGCCTTACGTCTTGATGTAAGTGAAGGTCAAGTCTATAGATCTACGGATGTAGTGCGTCGTGGTGGAAAACTATATGACAGGTATAACCACACGTATATATTTTCTGAAAAAATTTGTCTTGACTTTACGTTTAAGATTCCCTATGAAGAACTACCTTCTGTCTTCAAGCGGTACATAACACTTAGAGCTAGTGGTCGTGCTGCTACACAGATGGTTACTAACCCCCAGCTAGTACAGCTATTAGCACAGCAAGAAGCACAAGCCCGTGCATCATGTATGGAATACGAATGTAATCAAGGTGACCATACATTCTTTGGGACACCAGCCGGAACCGCCTACCAATCTTATCAACCTTATAGAACACTTGCACGATGACAGCTGTATCACAACTGCTACCTAATTTTATTCAAGGTATTAACGAACAACCGGATGAACTAAAGAAACCTGGTCAAGTTAGGGATGCAGTCAATGTGTACCCTGATGTCACTAAAGGACTTTGCAAAAGGACGGGTTATGAGAAAGTTACTGATGTAACTACTGCTACTACAGGTACTTGGTTTCATGTAACCAGAAGAGGAGGCACTCTACAGAAAAAATATATATTTCATGTTAGTAATTTTGGTTTTGTTTCTGGATGGGATGCTGACACAGGCACAAGTCAAACTATTTTAAGATCGGAAGGACCAGTAAACCTAGGTTTAGGTAGTGAGGAGTTTAATGGCATAAATACACTAAACATGAGTGTTATTGAATATTTGTCCAGTGACTCAAACTATGACATTAAGACTGCAACATTAGCTGATACTACATTTCTTTGTAATACTAGTAAAGTTACGTCAATGAGTTCTTCGGAAGAAGGAATACGTCCGTACGAATCTTTTATTGAGTTTAAGGCTGTTGATGTAACTAGAGCTTATCAAATAAATTTTGATAGAATTGGCAATAGCTCTAATACTACAAGTCAGGTTGTAGATTACGAAGAAGTTGAAAAATATAAATTCTTTTCAGGAGGAAGATATGAAGAAATTTCTCAATGTCCTGCAGCAGGCGCGCATAATTTATCTACTTCTATTGCTACTAATTCAAAGTATGATACTGATCCTAATGATGATGGAACTAGAAATGGAGCAATACAATTAAGAGTTACTATTGGTAGTCAGCCTAGAATTTTATCAAATAGTGGAGACTACTCTTGCGAATATTATATTAGTAATACTGTCCTATTGTCTGGTGGTGAGGGATGGAAAGTAGGAGACACATTTAGAGTGAATTTACCTGGCACACATGGTGATGGGAATGAAACTATGGGTATCAAGTATAAGGTTACTGAAGTTTTAACAACCACCGGTCCTGTAGATGTCCCTAATATCAGCGTAACACCAGCTGCTAATAATAATTCTGTACAGAGCCTTCAGAATCTTCTTGCAGATGAGATTATCTCTCGTGTAAGTGCTTTTGATAGTAACTTTGGGGAAGAGAATATTGAAATTATTGGTAACGGTATTTATATTTCAGACTCTTTGCCATTTAAGATAGATACCACTGAAAGCGATCTTATAAATATACTCACCAACCAAGCTGAGAATGTTGACGGTAATTATCCTAATCCGGTAGCTGTTGTAAATAATGTATCTAAGCTTCCACTTGAATGTAAGCAAGGTTTTACTGTTAAGGTTCAAAATTCTTTTACAGAAGATGATGATTATTTTGTTCAATTTGTAAGAGATTATGGTGACGCTATTTCCACAAGACCGATTCTTTCACCAACAGTAGATATTGTAGATACAAAAGTCTATACAATTACCACGACTGATGGTAATTTTGATTGGAGTACTGTAGGTCCTAATGTAACTTCAACTTCTCCTGTAGGTACTGAATTTAGAGCTAACGCTGATGGTACAGCTACAGGAAATAACAGTGTAACTGAAATACCCAGATATGTAGAATCAGGTATGGGTTATTGGAAAGAAATAGCTAAGCCTGGTGAACGGTCAACAATGGATTCTGGTTCATTGCCACATGTTTTAAGATATAGAGCTAATACTGATGATTGGGTTGTAACAAGCGTTAATTATGCTAAAAGAACTTGTGGTACTGAGGAGGAATTTACTCCAAGTTTTGTTCAGCAAAAAATCAATAACATTCTATTTTATAGGAATAGATTAGTTTTCCTTAGTGACTCTAGTGTCGTCACTTCTAACGCTGGTGACTTTACTAACTTCTTCCCGTCAACAGCTTTAACTGTTAGTCCTTCTGATCCTGTTGATGTTGAAGCAACATCTAACTATACTGCAAATTTATATTCAGGTATTCAGATTAATAATGCACTTATGATCTTTGGTGAATACAATCAATTCCTGCTAACTACAGATAGTGATATATTTTCACCGAACACTGCAAAGCTAAGTCAAGTCTCTTCTTATAAATTTGACACCAAGAGTGAGCCATTTATCATTGGTACTAATATAGGGTTTATTGGTAATACAAAAGACTCATCATCAATGTACGAAATGACAAATATATTTAGAGAAGGTCAGATAGATGTTGTAGAAAAGAGTAAACCTATTTCTAATTCTTTCGTTAATGATTATTGCATGACCAGTAGTAGCAAAGAAACTGGTCTAATTACATTTGGAAAGAAGGGTAGTGATACTATATGGCTCTATAAATACTTTAAAGAGAACAGTCAAAGTGACATACAACAAGCATGGTTTAAATGGAAACTATCATCTAATGTTAATTATCAGTTTATTGACGGCAATAAGCATTATGTAGTTACTGATAGCGGTGAATTGTTGTGTAATGATTTAGAGTCTGATGTATATCAGGATAATGGTGTGGATTATGAGATGAAGCTTGTATTACCCACATTCTATGTTCTTAAGAATGAGCAGTCATCTTTTAAAGCAGATACTACCTCATCTTTAATCATTCATAGAATGTATCTAAATACAGGTTTAAGTAATTTCTACACTATTAATATCGATAGATTTGGTAAGGATCCATATATTGTCAACTACGAACAATCTATTCAAGATGCATACTTAGCAAGTCCTCTACCCGATGGATCACCTTCTGAACCTGTCACTGTTGAACATGAACAAAGCATTCCGTTATATGAACGAAATACAAGTCTAGATGTATGCATTACTTCTGAATTCAATGGACCATTTACACTGTATTCATTGAGATGGGAAGGAGATTACAATAATCGTTATTATCAACGTGTCTGATTTAATTCACCCTATTACATTGGAGGCTGCTTATCAGGTAGCCTCTAATCTACGTCCAGATGACGCCAGAGAGGTTATAGAAGGTCATGGGCATATTCCTACCATTCATATACCTCTCGCCTCTCAGAGGGGCTTCTGCGTCTATTTCACGATGCCTAGCGGCAAGACTGCCGGTATAGCTGGCGTAACAGATGAAGGTGCTATCTGGATGTTATGTACACCAGAGATTCATAAGTACCCAATCACCTTCGCTAGAGAGGCAAAACGTTTTGTTGACAGTAGACCTGAGCCTAAGCTTTGGAATATTGCAGATAAACGTAATACTGTTCACCTGAAATTACTTAAGTTCCTAGGGTTCAAGTTCTTAAGAGAAATTACATACGGACCCAATAATTTAACCTTTATTGAATTTAGCAAATGGTACTACCACTAGCTGCAGGTTTAGGCTTGCTTTCATTTGGTGCTTCAGCTCTTGGTGCAGTTGGTCAACACCAATCTGCATCAGCTGCTGCTCGTGCCCAAAATGAAGCAGCCATTAGTAATCACAAACATCGACTAAAAGTTCGAGCAAATAACTGGAGACGTGAACGTGAAATGTATGCGGCTCAAAAGTCGCAATATCAACAAGAAACAGGTGTTGGTGGTACAAACCAGTTAGCAGCACTAAGAGCGCAAGCTTCTAATCAACAACGATTAAATAATATTTACAAAAAGGCAGGACTTACTCAGCAAGCTCAACTTGTCCAACTGGCTCAAGGATCAGGACTTCAAGCTGCTGCTGGTAGACGTGGGAGATCTGCTACTCGACTTGATACCAATATAGTTTCTCAGTTTGGTCGTAATCAAGCGATCATAGCAGAGAGTTTACTTGGAGCACAATTTGCTGCTCGAACAAGGAATGACGCTATTAGCCGTGCACAACTATCTGCTAACAATCAAGCTTTCTCTAATGTTGCATATGCACCTGAAGTTGGTGTAGCACCACCAGCACCAGTAATGAGATCAGGTCCATCAGGACTTGGATTAATGGCTGGACTAATGAGTGCTGCTGTAGATGGTGCTGGAGCTTATAAACAATTCGGTGGTACAGGTTTAAGTTAACTATGGAACAACTACAATTTGACGATCACTTTCAAGGTGTAGGGTTTGATCCAATTAAACAAGTTGACCTCACCAAATCTTTAGATCGCAGAAACCAACGTCTTAATAGAGCAGACGAAGAAGCTCTAGCTCAAGTTATACGCAATAATAATGTGCGCATCCAGAATGCACAAGATTCTGGTAATGATTTAATAGCACTTAGTAAATTCTCAAGCAAGCTTACTAACCTAGTAGGTGACATTGCTAAGGAAAAGGAAGAGGAGAAAAAAAAAGAAGAATTTGCTGGCTTTTTGCGCCGTATTGCTTTTGGTCAGTTTGATATGAGTGGCTATAATAAAACAAAAGCCCTAGCTAAGGATCAGGCTCACACCGCAGCAAATGCAGAAGCCTCTGTATTAGGTGAAGGTGGTGAGAACTACGATGCTTCATCTCCCATTGGCAACAGTACTGCCTTAAGTAGTTTTCAAAAACTTAAAGCCGATAGTATGTTTAAGGTTATTAGTTTTCGACCTGATATTGATGCAGTTCTTGATTACAATGATCCAGATCGTGACTCTTTTACTAAGGCTTTACAAGAACAAACATATGAATGGGTAAAGAAGAATGGAATTCTTGGTCTTCCAGATGAGTTTCTAGTTGATACTATCTTACCAAGGGTGATTGAAGAGCAGCAGAAGGCAATCAGCGCATGGTCTAAGTTGAACGCCCTAAATGATTCTCAACGGCGTCAAGATGAAGCAAAAGCTGGATTATTGGCAGATTCTGATCCTACTGTTTTTCTTGATGCTGTACGTAATACTGTTGATCGAAATGGTAAGACTCTAGGTTATGGAGGTGCTTGGACATTGCTCAATGAAGCCATAACTGAAGCACGTTTAGCAGGCTTGTTGACTGCTACTGATGTAGAAAAAATGCTAGACCACATCGTACCTGATGATTCTAAAAAGCGTACTTACGGTGAATTGCATAAAGCTAAGTTTCTCACGATTGCACGTCAGGTTAGTGCTGAACAACGTAAGATCTTTCAAGAATCAGAAGCAGAGAGACTGATTGAATTTAAACAGGCTGAACAAGAAAGAGTAGACGCACTATTAGATTTAGCTGACAAAGATGGGTTTACTGAAGAACTTGCTGATCAATATAATGATCAATTGCGAGCAAAATTTGGTTTTGATAGTCAAGAGTTAGAAGTAATTAAGAAGAGTTCTGTTGATGCTAAGACCCGCAAGGTACAAGAAACCCAGATTGAAAGCTTAATGGCTATGAATCTACTGACACCTGAAAGTTTAAAGCGGTTTGATCCTAAGTTGCAGAAGAAGTATCGATCTCAAGCACAAGCTACAGCTAACTTGCGTAAGGAGAATGGTGACTTTAAAGATCAAGAAGAAGCAATTGAAGATATGGTTGAGCATCCTGTAACTGAATTGGGCATCGTTAAAAACCATCTTAATGTTGGCTTGATGATTGCCAAACAGAAGCGCAGATTCCATCAAATACTAGAATCAAAAGTATTGGCTGGTGATACTGATCCTGTAAATAGTGCATTTGCTCAGGTTAAGTATGAGTTTGAGAATGGTGGTTACTTTAAAAAAAACGGTGATCCACGTTCAGGTGTCATAGATCCCAAAAATCCATACGACGGTGTAGCACCTAAGTTCAATCCTTCTGAACAACAGGCAACACAGCAAGAGATTATCCGTATGAACAGTTTACTTAAATCATACGGCAAGTCTGTACTTGACCTTGAGGATAATGGTATGAATCCTGTTCTATTTTCCAAGTCTCAAATAGAAGCAATGGGTAAAGGATATGGAGAAGAAGGCTGGAGTCCTAGTCCGGTATTGGAGTATCCAGCAGACATATTGGATATGGATTCACTTTCACTATATAACAAACTTAGAGAGACAAATGGAATGGATGCTTTACCGGCTACACCTGCTTATGAGGTAATACAAAATCAATTAACACCCACACAACAACGACTACTTAGGCAATTTAAAACACCAGAGCGTACTGCTCGTGCTTTGACGGGTCAGTCACAATATAATCCTGAACTTGTACCTGGTGGTTACGGTAAGACTATACAAGAGGCTGCTTCTAAATATAATATTGATCCTAGTATTTTGGCTGGATTGCTTTGGGCGGAAAGTAAGTATCTTCCAAAGTATATTGAAGGTCGTGAGACTTCTAGTTCAGGCGCTATTGGTATAGCTCAAATTATGCCGGACACTGCCGCTCAATATAATGTTGACCCTACAGATCCTATTGCATCAATTTATTTTGCTGCTAACTATCTAAGAGACATTATGGATGGACGAGGTACAGAATATAATCGCCAAGTTAATCTTGACACAGCTATCTATATGTATAACGCTGGTCCTAACTATAAGAATCTTTCTACTTATCCTTTGCCTGGAGAAAATGCAGCATATCTGGGTAAAGTCAAAGAAGGTGCTGCTATGTACGGAAACGGTAAACAAGCATTATCTGATCCAGGAACTATGCGTTCCTCTATTCAACAACAACTATGACAGATCCCATTGATCAAATCTTCAATGGTGAACCTGGAAGTGTAGATGAAGATGATCTACTTAAGATGCAAGCTGCTGAAGAGGCGGCTGAATTAAAAGTAGCAGCTCCTCAAGAGGAATCTGAAGCTTCACCTACACCACAGGCACAACCATCTGAAGAACCCGCTAAGGCGGAGAAACCAAAAGAAGAATCAGGTAAACTTGAATTCAAGGGTATGTCTAAAGAAGACATCCTTGGCGGTAAAGAAGTAAGACCTGGAGAAGAATTATTTGCAGGTGTTTCTGACTGGGTAGTTGATGCAGTCAACGTGACGGGTCTTAAAGCACCTAAGCTACCTAAGTATGAGAATGAAGTTGCACAAGCAGTACGGGAGATTACTTCTGTTGTAGCGCCTACTGTAGCTTTATCTATGACAGGTATTGGTGCTCTTGATGCTGCAGCTAAAGGTTCTAAAGTAAAACTACTTTCCGATCCATTTGTTAAATGGCTTGGAAAAACTGCATTTAGTGCTGGTGCTGGTGCTTCAGTTGATCTTATATCTGAAACATCAGAAGGTGATAACCTATCTGGTTCACTGAAGAAAAGTTTTCCTCGTACTTATGCGTGGATTCCTGATGATATTGCCACCTTAGATACAGATAGCCCTGATGTTAAACGAATTAAAAACGCCACTGAAGGCACTGGTCTTGGTATCTTTGCTGATGTCCTTGGTGGATTCGCCACTATTCTTAGAAATGCACAGAGTGTACGAAACGCCACTAAGTGGATTCCTGAGTCTGAAAAAGCCAAGAAATGGCTAGCTAGTAATCTTGACGAAGCATCTGATGATGTAGAGGAAGTTATTGCTAAGAGTGCTGCTAAACGTTCTGATGACCTTGATAGTATTGGTAGTTATAACTTCTCTAAATCACAGAATCTAGACGAACCTATTTTTGGCTTGCATGATATGTATGGCTATGAGGAAATGGGTATTCGTAGTGCTGATGATCTAGGTGTTGTTGGAGCTTCTGTTGATCTAGTACGGATACAAAATAACCTTGATTCGTCTTATGGTCGCCTTGGTTCAGTAATGACTGAGCCAGCACTTAAGTTTGCATTAGAAGGTGTTGATGAGTATGACGCTGTTATGCGTGGTCTACGTGATTCATTGTCTGATGCTGGTGAATACGGATATAGATTGAATGACGGTCGTCTTATTAATAGTAAGACCATTGGTGATGCTGCTGAACAACTAGCTGAAGATATGGGTTATATGACCAATAAACAGCTAGACGAGTTCCTTGAGCGTAATAAAACTCTTATTGATAAAGAGTTAGGGACTAAGACGCTTGGAACTACACCTATGGTTGCTGTTAAAAAGCAGCTTAAATCCTTGATGAAGGAGTTTGGTGATGTATCTGATGCTTTGGTAAGAACCAGTGTTGCTGGACAAGTATCTGATATGTCCTTTGCTGCACGTCTTGCTGATGGTAGAGCTGCTACACCACGTCTACAGGAACAGATTTTAGACCGTATTGAGCTGCTGATGATCGCCAATGGTGAGGCAGGTAAACAACGTGGTTTCCTGCTGAAGATGATGGATACTGCTAAGCGTGGATTTAAACCATTATCACCTGATGAACTCCGTAAGAAGGGAGCAGATATAACAGCACAGCTTAAGGCAGAATCTAAACAGACAATAGATACTCTCCGTGAGATTAGTCAGAAGCGTCCAGATATGCTTGGACCTTTGTTGCTGGCATATGAAGCTACAGATGGCAATGTCAAGACTATGGATGCATTGAATAATTATATGCGTCAGTCAACTGGTGTCTTACGTAAAGCCTTTATTGATCGTCAACCTGAGATTCCTTCTGTTGTAATGCAAGGTTTCTGGGCAAATGTCTATAACTCTACGTTGTCTGCATTTGCTACACCAATCAAAGCTGGAGCTGCTAACGCTGCTTTGTTGGTTGAACGTCCTATTACAACAATGATTGGTTCATTAAGTGATAAATATATGAGGCGTCGTGCCTGGTATCAATACTCAGCTATGGGTGATTCATTGAGAAAAGGACTGAAGTACATGGGTGAAACCATGAGGAGGTCTGCACTTGATCCTAATTACTCTGGTGTTGCTGGTCGTGAATCAATGGTTCAACAGAATACCAAACAGTTAGAAGTAATGAATGCTTTTGCTGATGCAAAGGCTGCTGAAGGTGACTTTGGTCCTCAAGCCATGATGGCTCAGATTGAGGCTATTAACGACTTAGCACAACATCCATGGCTACGATTCGGAACACGTGCTATGCAGGCTGCTGACGGCTTTACACAGGCTGTTATAGGCAATGTAGAAGCACGAGGTAGAGCTTTTGATCAGGTAGCTAGGAATGCCAATATTGATGCTGATGCTATGGATCAAGTAGCTGAAGCAGCATATAAGGAGATCTGGAAACTAGATGAAAAGGGTAGGGCAATTATCTCTGATGACGCCGTTAGACGTGCTTCTGGTGAGATTGCTATGAACCTGGATAATAGTCTTAATAGTGGATTGTCAGAGATTATTAGACATGTACCAGCTGCAAAGCCGTTCCTTCTCTTTACCAAGACACCTATCAACATGATGGGATTTGCGGCATCTCACAGTCCTATGGGATTGTTTATTGATGAGGTAAATCAGTTTGGTAGATCCTTTGATCAGATACCTGCTGATCAAGCTAAAAAGCTCTTAAAAACCAGAGGTATTCCATTTGATGAGAATGCTGAAATTGCATACAACGCGATTCGTGCTGAGATGAAAGGTCGTAAAGCCATAGGCACACTTGCTGTCATGTCTGCAATTGGTCTCATGATGAACGATAGTCTTACTGGGAATGGTTTCTTTGATAGACAGAAGCAACAACTTCGTAGATCAGTTGACTGGAAACCAAGATCAATCAAGGTAAATGGTAAGTGGGTTAGCTACGACAACTTAGGAGCTGTTACTGATTTGTTGGCATTAACTGCTGACATTATGGATAACTATGATGTGCTTGGTGAAGGTGATCTGGCGCAACTATTGAATGGATTGGGATTTGTACTTAGTGCATCTATCACTGATAAATCAATGCTTGCTGGTATTGAACCTATCTATGACATTTTTAGTGGCAACGGTGGTGCTATCAACAGATGGGCAGCTAGCTTCATGCCTGCTGCAACCATGCCTGGTTCTAGTCAGATGGCTGAATTGACACGTTTGATGTCTCCTAACCTACGTGTTGTAGAAGAGAACCTAGCAGCGATGCTAGCTAACCGTACACCTGCAAAACTTGCTCTACCTAAGGAGTATGACTTTGTTGATGGTGGTGAGGTTAATGGTCTAGAGAACTTCTTTGCACGTCTCTATAACACCTACAGTCCTTGGAAAGTTAATGGTGAGATTAGCTCTGAGAAACAGTTCTTGATCGACATTGAATATGACAAACGTCCTTCTATGGATACTGATGGTAGAGGTGTCAAGTTGACTCCACAAGAGCAATCTGATATTGCAAGACTAATGGGTAAGAACAAGACATTCAAGAAGGCTATTCAACGTGTCATGCGTTCTACTGAAGGTAAGGCATTTCGTGAAGCGTTTAAGAAAGCAC